>Ga0209208_10000565_pt1 | contig 48741 bp, 43 predicted proteins | sample S1TSphfallax_3_FD_187694 | JGI IMG/M metagenome (GOLD analysis project Ga0209208, IMG submission 187694) | Host-associated microbial communities from peat moss isolated from Minnesota, USA - S1T2_Fd - Sphagnum fallax MG (SPAdes) (version 2) | ecosystem: Host-associated > Plants > Peat moss >... | reverse complement strand
CTCACCACGTGCTTGCGCGGCGGCGGGATCAGGGCTGCGACGCGGCGCACGAATTCCACGCCCGTCCATTCGTGATACGCCGGCCCACCGTTCGTTTTGCTCGGGTGATACCGAACGAGGTTCACTTCGGGCTTATAAGTGAGTTTCTTGAGCGACAGCGCCGGCCTCAGCACGTAAAGCAGAAGCCGCCTCAGCGCGTCGCGATCGCCGGACTCGATGCGCGTTCCCGCGTCCAGCGTGAAGCCCGAGTGCGGCCACGTCAGCATCTCGCGAATGGAAGACGCGGGAACCGCGCCCAGGCGCAGCATTCTCCGGAAAATTCGCCGGCGCAGAATCTCCAGAAGCTTCGCGATGTCCACCACGCCCGGAGGTCGCGCTGGATAGAACTTGAGCCTTCCCCCTTCAAGGCTGAAGCAGCCGTCCGAGACCACTGCGTGGTCGTGCAGATGCAGATTGATCGCGGAGCCGAAGCGCTGAAGCGCGTGGAACTGCGCGGGCGCGGCGCCGCGAGACGCGCCGGATTTCTTGCGGTAATACGCGGTCAAAACGCGCGCGAAGATCGATGCGATCTCGCCCGGTAGGCGCGGGTCGCGATGGACGAAGTAGCGCAGGCGCTTGGGCAGAACGAGAACCCACTGGCGGTAAGCGACGTCCGCAAGAAGCTCTTCGAGCGCGTGGGCGCTTTCCACCACCGCGCGCTTGGCGTCGCAGGACGGACAGGCCAAGCGGCGCTTGCAGCTGAAGGGCGCGAAGCGGCTCTCGCCGCACTTGCAGCGAAAGCGCGCGAGGCCGAAGCGCGGGATGCCGCACTGAAGAAACGCGCGCAGGGAGAACTCGGCGGCGGGGCCGGAGGGGTCGTCCTTGGCCCGGGACCTTTCGCTGAGATAGGTCTCCAGGTGATCGAGGACGGCAAGATAAAGCGGGCTTGCCGCCGCGTCGCGCGGGCGGCGAACCGCTGGAGCGGCGCATTCCACTCATAAGCTACGATTGCGGACCCGCTATTGTTCCGTCGCGCGAACGCTCAGCGCAGGGTGCCTAGCGCCGCACGCCGCCCGGCTTCAGCGGCCGTCCTTGCGGCTCACGTCCGTGCGCTTGAGCGGCTCGATGTAGAGCGCGTTGTAGGAGCGCATGTAGGACTTCAGGTAGGGCAGGTTCTCCTGCGCGACGTAGGCGCTGGTGAAGTCGATGATCTGGAAGGTGCGGCTCACGACGAAGTAGTCGTCGCGCTGGCCGTCGCTGGCGAGGCGCATCGCGGGGAAATAGGCGGACGGGATGTATTTGGCCGTGTACGCCTCGCGCTGGATCATGTAGTCGTAGGAGTCGACCAGGAGCTCGACGTAGGAAGACCCGGACTGCTGGATGGTGAGCGCCACCGAGTCGAGCAGGTCGTGGATGGCGGCGAAGTCCGTGCGGAACCCCAGGATCATCGTCTGTTTGCCCACGCCGCCGTTCCAGACGAACACGTCGGTGCCGCCGTCTTCGGTGCTGAGCACGGCGTTCGGGGAATGGAAAGGGAAGAAGCTGTTCGAGATGCGTTTCTGCTCTTTGTAACGACGGAACAAAGCGATCGCGCGGACCGGGTCCGCGTCGTAGCGCAGCTTGAGCTTCTCGCGCGAGAGCTTCAGCGGCGACCGCGAGGTCGCGATGTCCGCCTTCTCCAGGCCGAGCTGGCGGCGCGCGATGTCGTAGATGGACGCGAACGGCGCGTACAAGGTCGGCGTCTTGCGGCGCAGGCGCAGGGCGCGGCCGGTCAGGTAGACGTCGAGGTTCAGGTGCTCGAGCTCCTCGATGCGCACCGCGTTGGGGAAGATTCCCATCTTGTGGAAGCCCGCTTCCGCCATCATGCGCGAGGGGCTCTCGCTCACCGTGCGGCTGGTGCCGTAGATGACGTCGACGACGCGCGCCTCCTTGGTCATGTAGCGCACGCCGCGCTTGAGCATGATCGCGGCGAGTCCCCCGTGGCGATAATCCGGATGCACGACGCCGCCGGCGCCCTTGCACATGCGGTTGGCCGGATCGCAGGCGAGCAGCATGGCGCCCACGACCTTGCGCGTCGACGCGTCCTCGCACACGAGCCACAGCGCGTGGGCGGGGTCCGAGATCTCCGCCTTGAGGATCTCGGGGTTCGTGCCGTAGTCCAGCGGGTACTTGCCTTTGTAGATCGTCTCGAAGAGGCCGATGATCGCGCGCGCGTCGGACAGGCGCGCCTCGCGTAAGGTGATGCGGCGGCCGTTGACGCGGCGCGTTTCCCGGATGCGCATCTCACTCATATTCCCCCCGCCGCGAGGCCGCGGCGGTCGACGACGCGGCGCAGCTTCCCCGTGCGCGGATTCTTTTCCAGCTCCCCGGGCCGGACCCACTCGACGCGGATCGGATGGATCTTCGCCTCGCGCACGAACTGCTCGTACAGCGGGCGCGCGCGGTGCAGTTCCGCGACGATGCGCGCGGCCGCGGCGTCGCGCCCGCGGTGGTCGCCGGTCGCGAGGCGCACGATCAGGCCGTCGCGCAGGTCGTGGTGCACGACGATCAGCTGGAAGTCGGAGATCTGAAGCTCGGAGCGCAAAGCGCCGAGCGCTTGACGCACGTCCTCGACGTACAGCTTCACGAGACCCACGCGCGCCGCCTCCTCCGAACGGCCGAGCAAGGCGAACTTGCGGTCCGGCGTCCCGGCCGGCTCGCGCCAGGCGCCGCGGTCGCCGACCGGGTAGCGCAGGACCGGCATCAGCGAGCGCGTGAGGCTCGTCGCGTGGATCAGTCCCTCGCGGCCCGGCTCCGTGATCGGCGCCAGCGACTCCTCGTCCAGAATCTCCACGAACGTCTCACGGGAGAAGACCCGGTGCTCGTTCGGACCGCACGACGCATCGGCGAAGCCCAGCAGGCCCGCGTCCGTGCTCGCGTAGCCGATCGACCCCGTCTTGATTCCGGGAAAAACCTGCGAGAGGCGCTCGCGCTGGTCGTCGTAGAGCGCCTCGCCGCCGTACAGCACGCGCTCGAGCTTGAACTCGCGCGCGCCGAGTCCGCTCGCCGCCGCGTGCTCGGCCAGATTGAGGATCGTGGTCGGCACGCCCGCGATGACGTTGGCGCCGAAGTCGCGCAGAAGGCGCAAGGTCTCGTCCAGGCTCGCGGCGCCGCCGATCGGAAGCTGGAGAACTTCGACCGGGCAGCGTTCGAGAGACTCGTGGATGAAGAGCAGCGAGCCGTACAGCTCGCCGCCGTAGAACAGGTTCGCGACGCGGTCCCCGGCGCGCAGGCCGGTCGCCGCGAGACCGCGGCCGAACGCCGCGCAGAACGTCTCCCACTCCTCGCGCGCGAAGACGGAGAACTTGGGGTTGCCGGTCGTGCCGCCGCTCTTGAAGACGACGCCGTCGCGCATGGGGCCGGTCAGGAGTTCGTTGAATTGGAGAGAATTCGCTCTCCAGTATTCGTCCTGCTTCGGCGTCGGCAGACGCTCGATCGCGTCGACGCGCGCCGGAAGACCGTCGTAGAGGCGGCGATAGAACGGCGAGTTCTTGCGCGCGAACGCGACGAGCTCGGCCAATTCCCAGACGGCCATCAGCGGGTCCTCCGATCGACGATGCGCACGAGCTTGCCGCTCCCGTGCGTCTTCTCCAAAGAGTCCGCGGCCACCGCGGCCACGTCGAGGTCGAGCACGCCGTCGCGCGTCACGGCCTCGGCGAGGTCGTGGTCGCACTCGAGCAGGACCGCGCGCGCGCGGTCCGGGTCCGTGCCCGACTCGCGCGAGAGCCGCACCGTGATCTTCTCCTTGAGCCCCGCGTGGTCGAGCACGAGCTGAACCGCGCCCGCGTGGCCGAGCCGCTCGTCCAGGCTCGCGACGAATTTGCGGTAGTTGAGGAACATCGTGCCGATGCGGAACACGTCTCCGCTGCGTCCGAGCAGGCGGAAGCGCCGCGCCGGGCGCCCACACGGACACGGCCTCTCGATCCAATGGCCGACGTCGCCGATCTCGTAGCGGTCGAGCTTCTGCCCGCGGCGCACGCGCGAGGTGAAGATCAGTCTTCCGACTTTCTCGCCGGAAACCGGCTCGTCGCTCTCGAGCCCCAGGATCTCCAAGTACTGAAGTCGCTGATGCAGGTGATGCTCGCCGCCCTCGCAGAAGCGGCACTGATAGCCGAGCGGCCCCGCGTCGACCGACCCATAGCCGATCGAACGGATGAGCTTCACGCCGAAGGCGTCGCGCAAATAGCGCCGTTGCGCCTCATTGAAGTGTTCGCCGCCGTAAAAAATCTTGTCGACGTTTCGATATCGGCCCAAAATATTTTTCTGTTGTTCAAAGAGCTGCACGACGTACGAGGGCATTCCCAGAATGACGTTGACTCGATTGGCGACGATGCTCCGCGCGACCATCTCCATGTCCGTCTGCGCCGCCATCGGGAAATGCACGGCTTTCAACTGCTCGAGCACCGAGAAGATGCTCAAGAAGCCGCCGTAGAGGCCGCCGCTGAAGAAAAGGTTCATGCTGCGGTCCTTCCGCGGATCGAGCCCCGCCGCGTAGAGGCCGTCGGCGCCCGCGCGCATCTGCGCGTGATAGTCGTCGTAGGTGAACACCGAGAGCTTCGGTTCTCCGGAACTGCCGCCGCTCTTGAAGAAGAGCTGGGAATGGCGGTCGTCGACGACGACGGACTGGAAGTCCGCCTTGGTCATGATCTTCGGCGGCTTCGCCCAGGCGGGCGCGCGGCCCAGGCGCAGGTCGTCCAGGTTCGCGAGGCCCGCGGCCTCCGGTCCGCGCTGGACGCCGACGCGGCGCGCGTAGCGCGGCAGCGCGTAGACCCCGTCGTGCGCCTCGCCCGCGTAGCTGCCCGGCATGTCGCCGACGCGGCGCACGCGCGCGACGCCGGCCTTGAGCAGGAGGTCGGAGAGCTCCGCGGCGTCGGCGAGCGGGGCGGCCAGGCCCGCCGTCTGCAGATAGGCGCGCATCGGACGAAGGGTAGCCCCGATGCGCGCGCGCGGCAAGGGCTTGATCCAAAGCGTGCGGTAGAGCGGCGAGGCGCAGAGCGCCTCGCGCACGTCGAGCAGGAGCCGCCAGCCGCCGTCATGCGCCTCCATGACGCGCGCGGTGCCGAAGCAGGCTTCCTCGCGCGCGAGTTCGACCGCGAGCGCGATCTCGGCGGCCTCCTCGTCGGACGGCGCGAGCCGCGGCGTCGCGCGCGAGACCGCGTCCAACACGGGGGCGAAACGCTCCGCGAAGCGCACCACGTCGGACCAATCCGCGGTGTCGAGGTACAGGACCTGCGGACTCGCGCACGCCGTCTGCTCGAAGCGGCAGGTCTCCAGCGCCGCGGCCTTCAGGAATTCCGCGTCGTCGAACGCGGCGCGCGCCGCGTAGATGAAGGAAATGCGGTGCCCCCACTCGACCACGCGCGCCGACGGCGGCGCCGCGCGGCGAATCTCGCGCAGCGCCTCCTCGCCGCCCCAGGCCGCGATGCCGTCCGCCGCGGCGAAGATTTTTCCGAGAAGATCCTTGCGCCGCGACGGGATGCGCGCGGCGACGACGAAATTCTTGAGCTCGCCGCTCGGGTCCGCGGCGCAGAGACCTTCCAAGAACAGCTGCGGGAACGGACTCTCGGCGCCGCTGGTCTTGAGCACGTTGACGTTGCCCGCGAGCAGGCCTTCGACGACGCTGAGCGCGCCGGCCGCGGGCGCGTTCGAGGGCGCGACGTGAACGAGAAGTCCGAGGGGCGCCCAGGCCTCGAACAAAGAGTCCGCGAAATCGACGCGCGTCGGCAAGAAGGGCGACGTCGAGCCGAGCTCGCGCGCGAGCTTGGCCTCCAGGTTCTCGCGGCCGAGGAACTGCGCGGCTGCGACGATCACTTCCTCCGCCTCGGCCTCGGTCGCGCGTCCCGTTTCGAGAAGCGCCGCCTTCAGCGCCGCGTAGTTCGCGTCCTTCTTCAAGAGACGACGCGCATATTCGTCGGCGGCGTCGAGCAGGACGGCCGTGTCGAGGCTCTTCTGCACCGCCTTCTCGGCCCAAGCGGAGATGTCCTCGACGCGCGCGGACAATTGCGCGTCGTCGAGCCGCTCGCCCTGCCAGAAATGGAGCTTCATCGGGCGAGGAGCTCCGCGGCGGCGATGGCGCAGCTCCGGTTCTTGCTCGTGCCCGCGCGGCCGTGGACGACGAAGAACGGAGTCGCGATCCCGCAGCCGCACTCGCTCCCCGGGAAGAGCGTCGCGAGGTCGCCCATGAGCAAGCTGTGCGCGGGCGCGGACGTGATGAAGGGGCTGACGAAGTGCAGGAGTCCGGGACGGCCGGGCTCGACGACCTCGAGCGTGCGCGCGTCGCGGATGAACACGCGCGACCAGACGGGGACGTGGAAGCGGTGACGCGCGCACTCGACGTACGGGATCGGGTGCTCGACGGAGCCGAAGCCGTCGCGCAGGCGGTCGTCGGGGATGCCGAGCCGGCGGGCCGCCGCCGCGTACAGCTCTTGTTTGGAAACGGCCTGGTCCGCATGGCCCTTCCAGCCGCCGCCGAGGAAGACCAGGGATCTATCGGAGAGCTTGAGGTTCGGACGCCCGAGGTCGCGCATGCGCCCGAGCGTGAAGTGAAGGAACGCCGGATAGCCGAAAATCCGCACGCGCTGTCCTTCCCTGTCCCAGCGCTCGAGGCGCTCGATCGCGCCGAAGACGTCGAACTCGTGGCCGCCGACGCCGTCGCGGCGCAGAGCGGCGAAGACCTCGCGCGCGGGCGCGTACTTGCAGAGGTAATTGTCGGTGTACGCGGTGCCGAGCTTCGAGTCCGGCTCGCTCTCGTAGCTGTAGAGCAGATAGTCGGTCTTCACCGCCGGCTCGACCCAGCCGCTGCGCTCCGCGATCCAGTCGAGCATGCGCTGACCCGAGCGCAGCGACCAGCGGTCGTAGAACATCTGCGATTTCTGTCCGGTCGTCCCCGACGACGTGAAGTGGCCGACGATCTCCTCGCGCGGGACGGAGAGCAGCTCGTGCGTCTTGAAAAAGCTCGCGAGAACGAACGGGATGCGCGCGCAGTCCGCGACGGAGCGCACGTGCTCGGGCTTGAAGCCGCGCGCGGCGAGCAGCTTCCCGTAAAAGGGCGAGCGCTCGCCGTGCCAGCGCGTGATCTCGTTCATCGCGAGCGCGAACAGCGCGTCGGCGTCCGGTCCGCTCTTGTACGGGTCCGAAATCTCGCACAGCCGCTGGACCGCGGCCAGCGCCTTCGCGTCGGGAACGGCGAGAGGGGCCTCGCTCACGCGCTCCTCAGCTCCGGGTCCGCCGCGACCCGCGCCGTGACCGCCGCGAGCGCCAGCGCGCAGGCGAGCGCGAGCGGGCGCGGCGCGACGCGGCCGACGAGCAGGCCGAGCGCGCCCATCGACAGCGGCAAGGACGCGGTGCTGATCACGTTGACCAGGCTCATGACGACCGGCACGTTCGCGGCGCGCGGCCGCGACTGGAGCAAAGTCAGGATGAACACGTTGGACGCCGCGAGAAAAAAGCCGAGGATCGCGAGGCACAGGCAGCCCTGCCACGGCGCGCGCGTGAGCGTGAAGCCGACGTACGCGAGCGCCATCGCGCCCATCCCGGCGGCGATGCGCGCGCCGAGCGCGGCGCGCTGCACCGCGACCGAGAGCGCCGCCGTCGCGAGCAAAGCCCCCCCGCTCAGCGACGACTCGAGCGAGGCGAGCGTCCCGATGGTTCCGCCGTAAGCCGCGCGCGCGAACAGCGGCAGGAAGACGAGGAGCGGCGCGAAAAAGAGATTCATCGCGAGAAAGCCGCCGAGCATGAAGCGCACGAGCCGATCGCCGCGGAGCACCGCCGCGATCCCGTCCGCGGCGCCGGCGTCCGGCCCCGCGTCCGCCGCGGCCGGGCGCGGCTTGACCCCGGATTCGAGCGCGGACGCCAGCGCGTAGCTGAGGCCGTTGGCGAGCAGGAGGCCGCGCAGGCCGACGAGGGGATACAGCAGGGCCGCGCAGGCCGGACCCACGACGTTCGCGAGCGAAAAGCTCGCGTCGACGAGCGCGGTCAAGGGCTGAAGATTCGCCGCGGACGCGAGCGAGACCGGCAAGGCCATGATCGCCGGATTGAACAGCGCGCCCGCGGCGTTGGCGGCGAACGACGCCGCGAACAACGCGGGAACCTGGGACCGCGCCCCGACCCGCGGCCACAGCGCCGCGAGCAGGACGAACACGACCGCGCGCGCCGCGTCCGACGCGATCACCGTCTTGAGCGGACCCAACGCCGCGGTCCAGCGGCCCGCGTGCAGCGCGAGCAGCAGGTGCGGCAGGGCCGAGACCGCGAGGAACCACGCGACCGCGGACGGCGACGCGCGCTCGAGGAGGACCCAGACGAGGCCCACCATCATCATCTTGTCGCAGACCTGCGACACCATCTGGCCGGAGCACAGCAGTGCCGCGTTCCGGTCCTTGAGCGCGTCGAGGGAGATCATGCCGGTCACGAGCGGTTCCGCAGCGATCTTACCAATTTGACGGGAGACCGAATCCGGGGCGGCGCGGTATAATCCTGAACGTCTCGCCCGAGCCGCGCGATGTCCAGAGCTTCCCCGGTCCGCTTCGTCCTCGTCCGCCCCAGCGACGCGCTGAACGTCGGCGCCGTCGCGCGCGCGATGGCGAACTTCGGCTTCGACGACCTCGCCGCGGTCGAGCCTTACGCCCCGCACTGGCGCTCCGCGCGCTCGGCGATCTACGGGAACGAGATCCTCGCGCGCGCCCGCGAGTGCGGCCTCGACGAGGCCGTCGCCGACTGCCGCCTCGTGCTCGGGACCGCGTCGGCGCACAACCGCGCCCTGCGCCTGGAGACGGTTTCTTTGCCTGCGTTGAGGACGTTTCTCAACAAGCGCCGACTCGGCTCGGGCCGCCTCGCAGTCCTCTTCGGGGCGGAACGCAACGGCTTGACCAACGCCGAGCTCGGCCGCTGCCACGCTTTGCTGCGCATACCGACGATCGCGCGCGCTCCGTCCATGAACCTCGGTCAGGCGGCGGCCCTCGTCGCCGCCGAGCTCGCGCGTCCGGGTCTCTCCCGCGCCTGCGCTCAGCCCGCGTCCGAGCGGCCCGATGTCCGCCGACTCGAAAGTCTCGTCGACGCCGCGATGCGCGCGATGGCCCGCGCCCGGGTCAACGCTCATCTCCCGGACGCCGAGCGCCGCGCGAAATTCCGCCGCGGCCTCCTCCAGTGGAACCTCAGCGACGCCGACGCGTCGTTCCTGATCGGCCTGCTGACGCGACTGGCGCCGAACGAATGAACCACGAAGACGCGAAGAACGGATAAACCACAGAGACACGGAGAACGAACGAAGAGAAACGGAGGAGAACGGAGAGAGCGTAAACGACTTTACCATTGACTCTCCATCCGTTCTTCGTGTCTTCGTGGTTTATCCGTCCGCCGTTCTCTCCAGTCGTTCTCCGCGTTCGTCCTCGACGTCTCTGTGTTTAACGCCGTTCGTCGTTCGGCGCCGTCGCGCGCTCGAGCGCGCCGATCAACGCGAGCGCCTCCGCGGAGGTCGTTCCGCAGACGTCGGGCATCGGGCGGAAGCCGCGGCACACCGCGGGATAATCCGGGCCGCCCCACAAACGGCAGAGACCGTCCGACGTCAGGTTCGCGCAGCGCACGCCGGCGGGTTTACCGTCGGGATGCCCGGGCAAGGGGCTCGAAATCGAGGGCGCGATGCAGCACGCGGCGCAGCCGAGACGGCAGTCCATGGGACGCGCCTAATCGCCGGAAGCGGCCGCGTCGATCGGGAGGGCGAAGTGGACCGTCGTGCCCGCGCCGGGAGCGGACACGCCCCAGATCTGGCCGCCGTGCGCGTCGATGATCTCGCGCGAGATCAGCAGGCCCAGGCCGGTTCCGCGCACGAGGCGCAGGCGGTGCTCCGCGTCGAGCTCCGCGTAGGCGCGGAACAGCCGCGGCAAATCGTCCGGAGGGATGCCGGACCCGGTGTCGCGAACCGAGACCTGGACCCACCGGTCGTCGCGCGTCGCGACCGACACGGCGACCTGGCCGCCGGCGGGCGTGAACTTCAAAGCGTTCGACATCACGTTGATCAGAACCTGCTCGATCTTCTCGCGCCCGCCCTGGACCTTGGGCAGGTCCGGCGCGATCTCCGCGCTGAGGCTCACGCGCTTCTTTTCCGCGACGACGCGGTGCAGTTCGACGATGTCCTCCACGAGCGGACCCATCGCGACCTCGGACATGTGGACTTCGAGGCGGCCTTGGCTCACGCGGTTGAGGTCGAGGAGGTTGTTGATGAAGTTCGCGAGGCGCTTCGTGCTCTCGGTCACGACGTGGAGCACGCGGGCCTGCTCCTCGTTGAGCGGGCCGCCCTGGCCGATCAGCAGGTGCTCGACGTAGAGAATGATCGCGGTCAACGGGCTGCGCAGGTCGTGCGCGACGCCGTCGATCATCACCACGGAGCCCGCCTGCGCGAGCAGTTCGGCGCTCTTGCCGGAAGACGGCCTGGACGAGCCGGACGAGACCGCCGCGACCTCCGGGACCGCGGGCGGCTCGCCGGGGTCTTTGTCGAGCAGGATGCCCTCGAGGGCCGACAGCGTGCTCTGGATGTCTTCCGGCGACGGTCCGCTCACGCGAGGATCCCGCGGCTGCGCGCCGATTTCGAAAAGGTCATGTTGGTCATTAGAGCGAGTCGGGCGCAGAGAGGCCCGCCGCCTCCGCAGGATACACCGCGCGCGCCGCGCGCGCAAGAGGCGCGCCGCGCCCGCGCGCTCACGCCCGCCGCAGGACGCCGCTCGCGCGGACCCACTCGACGGTGCGGCGCAGGCCCTCGCGCAGGTCGACGCGCGCCTCGAACCCGAACTTGGACTTCGCGAGCGTGCCGTCGCAGTTGCGCCGGCGCTGGCCGGCCGGCTTCGACGCGTCGAAGACGACGCGCGGGCGCGCGCCCGCGGCCTCCAAGACCATGGCGACGAGCTCGGCGACCGTGACCTCCTGCGACGTGCCGATGTTCACCGGCTCGCCGACGGCGTAATGCTCGGTCGCGTCGAGCAGGCCGCGCGCCAGGTCTTCCACGTACAAGAACGCGCGCGACTGCGTGCCGTCGCCCCAGACCTTCAGCGGATTCTCGCCCGCGAAAGCGCGGCGCAGCAGCGCCGGGATGACGTGCGCGATCTCGGGCTCGAAGTGGTCGCGCGGCCCGTAGCAGTTGTACGGCCGCGCGATCGCGACCTTGAGCCCGTACTCGTCGCGGTACGCCCGGGCTTGGTACTCGACCATGCGCTTGGCCCAGCCGTAGCCCGCGCTGCTGGCCTCGGGCGCGCCGCGGAAGCCGTCGCTCTCGGGCGTGGGGACCGACGCCTCGCTCGGGTAGACGCAGGCCGAGCTCACGACGAGCATGCGCTCGACGCCGGCCAAGCGCGCGCCCTCGAGCGCGTTCGTGCCGAGCAGAAAATTGTCGCGGAACATCGTCGCCTGATGCGCGACGTTGTAGGCGACGCCGCCCACTCGCCCCGCGACGTGCAGCACGACGTCCTGGCCCCGGCAGGCGCGCTTCGCGTCGGCGGGGTCCAGCAGGTCGACCGCGCGCAGCGCGGCGCGCAGGCCTTTGAGCCGCGCGCGCGAGCCGTTGCGCAGATCGTCGGCCACCGTCACGCGCACGCCGCGCCCGCGCCGCAGCAGCTCCTCGACGACGTGGCTGCCGATGAAGCCCGCGCCGCCGGTCACCAGCACCTTCTTGCCGTCCCAAAAGCCCACTTCAGCCTCCCTTTGCGGCCAGACGCAGGATGCCGCGCGCGGCGCTCGAGATCTCGCGCCAGCCGAGGTTCGACTCTCCGCGTCGCCGGTTGACGAACAGCGACGGCAGCTCGACGAAGCGGAACCCCTTCGCGTGCAGCTGGACGGCCGTCTCGCTGAGCACGATGTAGCCCGACGAATCGATGCGCGCGGGCTCGATCGCCTGCGCCGCCGCGCGCGTGTAAGCGCGATAGCCGTTCGTGTAGTCGGTCAGCGTCACGCGCAGGACCGCGCGCGCGAAGATGTTGGCCGCGCGGCTGAAGACGCGGCGCGCGAGCGTCCAATCCACGATGCGGCTGCCCGGAAGGTAGCGCGAGCGGATCACGACGTCGGCGCAGCCGAGCGCCGCGACGGTCTCGGCGAGCTCCGCGGGATCGTGCGAGAAATCGGCGTCCATCTCGACGAGCGCGAGCACCGTCGGATCCGCGAGCCCGGCGGCGAAGCCGGCGAGCACCGCGGAACCGCGGCCGCCTTTGCCCTCGCGGCGGATCACCGTCATCGGCGCCAGCCGCGCCGCCGCCTCCGCCGCCAGCGATCCCGTTCCGTCCGGCGACGCGTCGTCGACCACGAAAATGCGCAGGGCCTTCGACAGCGCGCGAAGGCTCTCCGCGAGGCGCACGATGTTCGCGCTCTCGTTAAAGGTCGGGATCACGACGCACGCGTCGTCGAGTCGCGGCGCGCTCAGATGTTCTCCGGGTAGAAGGTGGACAGCAGTCCGTCCGGACCGAACCAGCCGCGAAAGGTCAGAACCTTGCCGCTCGGAAGCTTCACGCGTCCGGCCCAGGACCGCGTCGTGACGCCGCCGCTCTCCAAGGCGTTGCGGTACGCCTTGAAGCCCCACTGCAGCCACTTCTGCACGGGCAGACGCTTGGGATCGTAGAGGGTCTTCACGCACAGCTTGAGCTTCCCCTCGGAGTTGACCGCCTTGTAGGTCACCTTCGACAGGCCGGGAACGTCCGTCGACTGGAACTCATGGAGCTCGCGGACCTTTCCCTCCTTCTGCAGCCGCTCGAACGCCTTCACGAACGAGTCGCGGTTGTGCGCGCCGCGGATGCCCTGGCCGCGGTCCAGCTGCTCGCCGGCGCTCTTCTGGAGGGAGTCCGCGCTGAAGCCTTCGTCCTCCTCGAGATGCCGCAGCAGCTTCGGATCGCTGCGGACTTTGCTCAGGGCGCGCGACAAACCGCTCGCCCCGCCGCCTCCGCCGCGGACGGGAGTCTCGAGGACCATGGAAGCGGGCAGCGGCATCGCGGCCCCGGCGAGCGCGGCGATCGTCGCCGCCTGGCTCGTCGTGATCGGAATAGCCTGCGCGTTGGCGTCGTCGACGACGTCGGCGTCGATCTGCTGGTCGTCCTGCGACTGCCGCTCGCGGATCATCTGGCGCTTGAAGACGCACGCCGCGTACATGCTGACGTCCATCGGCACGCCGGGAGTCAGCGCCAAGCCGGCGAGCCTCTGCATCCAGCGGAAGTAGCGGGTCTCCTCGCTGCTCAGCGGGCGGGGGTTGGCCCCCTGCGGATAGAACATCTCGCGCTTGAAAGTCCCCAGTTCCGTCGGCCCCTCGAAGTACTTGTTCCAGCGCGCGTCCGCGGGCTGGCTCATGCGGCCGGCCGTGCAGCCGGGCGTGTACGTCTTCTTGATCGCGGCGACGTAGGGATCGCTCGAGCGCCCGGACAGATCGAGCGGCGGCATGAGCAAGGCGGTCGCCGACTCCGGCTCCGGAGCGGCGGCGGCCGGAACTCCCGATGCGGCGGCGCCGGCGGCCAGCAGGACGGCGAGACATCGCGCGGCGCGACGCGGACGCATCATGAATGGATCGTAGCCCCGCGGCGCGGCGACGTCAAGCCCGGGGCCGGCCCGTCTCTGCCGCCTCGTACGCCAGCAGGACGTTGCCGTTGCGAAGCGCGCGCGACGCGCTGAGCGTCGGCGGGAACCGGCGCGGGAGGCCTTCGGCGTCGTCCAGAACTCCTCCCGATATTCAGCCCAGCCGGGTCGTCGCGTCGCGGCGCAGCCAGCGCGGCAGGCGCGCGCGCCAGCCGGTCGCGGGACGGCAATGGGCGCGCACGTCCGCGACGTAGCCGTCGGCCTCCGCCGCGGTCCATTCCCGCCCCGCGAGGCCGCGGACGATCGCGATCGCGCCGTCGACGTCGCCGTTCGAGCGCGTCATGCGGAGGATCTTCTCGAAGAGATGCCTCCCGTGAAGAACCGGATGGTAGAGCAGGCGGTCGATCTCTTTCTTCTCGAATTCGGACTGCGCGATCGGCCCCTCGAACGAGAAGGATTTCTTCGTGTAGAGCGGCGCGCCGAGCGCGTTGAAGTCGCGGCAAACGAAGCCGCCGTTCATGAGCTCGGTAGCCGCGAACGCCTCGTCGTTCGCCCAAAGCGCTTCGGCGGGCGCGGAGGCGGCCTCGGCGCAGAGAGCGCGGCGGCGCCCGGACAAATGGTCGAGCGCCCGCGCGGACGCGCGCACGATCGGGAACAGGCAGCGGTGGACCCTCGCATGATGCGCCGACATCGAGCGACGCCAGAACCAATGCGCGTCGGCCTCGCGCAGTCCCGCGGCGAAGAAATCCGTCGCGTCGGCGCCGCGGAATAATTCGAAGAACTCGGCGGCGGAACGGAAATTCAGCCGGACGTCGTGCTCGATGAGCCAGAAGAAACGGCAGCGGTCGAACTTCTGCTTCGCGAGATACAGGCCGTAGTCCCCGCAGCGCCAGGCCGCCCCTTCGAAGCCGCGATAGAGGCCCAGCCGGTCCAGCGCCGCGTTCGTGAGACCGATCTTCGGCAGGCCTTGAGAATCGATCTCGCTCCTCGTCTCGTCGAGCACCAGCGCGAACTCGCAGTCCGTCGCGTCTCGCAGTTCCGCGGCCAGCCGCAAAACGCGCTCGTCGACGAAGTGCGTGCGCAGGCCGATGAAGGTCTCTTTCATTTCGGGCGCGGCGGCCGCGGCGCCAGCGGGTCGTACCACAGTCCCGCCGCACGGGCGAGCTTGACGACGGCGAAGCTCGCGTCGGTGACGACCTTCTCCCAGGACGCCTCGCCGCGCGCGATCTTGTCGAGGTCGTCCTCGAGGCGGCGCGTGTAGTCCATGTCGATGAAGTTGCCGGTGTAGTGGCGGATCAGGAAATCGACGGCGCAGAGGCCGAGCTCGGTCGCCCGCAGCTTGCGCTTCTCGTCCTTCACGTAGCCGCGCTCCAGAATGACGCGCATGATCGCGGCGTATGTGGACGGGCGGCCGATGCCCTCGGCCTCGAGCTTCTTGATGAGCGAGGCCTGCGTGAAGCGAGGCGGCGGCTTGGTCGAGCGCTTCAGCGCGGCGGCATCGAGAAGAGCGAGCTGGTCGCCGGGGTTCAGCATCGGCAGTTCGCCGTCGCTCTCGTCCTCGTCGGCGTCGCCTTCATCCTTCTTCCCTTTTTTCTTGGTCTCTTCGGTGGCGTCTTCCCCGGTGAGCTTGCGCCAGCCGTCGAAGAGCGTGACCTTGCCCTTCGCCTGGAAGATTCCCATGGGGACCATGTCGCCCTTTCCCGTCTTCCACGTCCCCGGCGCGCAGGCGACGTCGATGGTCGTGATCTGGTCGCGGCCCGGAGCCATCTGGCAGGCGATGAAGCGCTGCCAGATCAGGCGATAGAGCTTTCCCGCCTCGCCGCCCTGCGCGTCGGGACCGGTCTCGGGATGCGTGGGACGGATCGCCTCGTGCGCCTCCTGCGCGTTCGCGGACTTCGTCGCGTGGACGATCGGCGACTTGGGCAGATACTCGGGCGCGAATTGCTTCGCGATGACCTTGCGCGCGTCGGCGACCGCCTCCGGCGAGAGAGCGGTGGAGTCGGTGCGGTGGTAGGTGATTTTGCCGTCCTCGAACAGGCTCTGCAGGAGCTTCATCGTCGCGTCGGGGTTCAGCCCCAGCTTCACGGACGCCGCCTGCTGGACCGTCGCGGTGGTGAACGGAGGCGGCGCGTTGCGCGCGGCGTCGCGACGCTCGCAGCTGACGACTTTCCAAGAGACCGTCTTCGCCCACGCGACCGTCTTCTGCGCGAGGGCCGGATCGCGCAGGCGCTGGCCGAGCGGATGATCCTTCCATGTGATCAGCTTCGCGGCGAACGGCGGCGGCGAACCGGGCTTCTCGAGCTTCGCGGACAACAGGAAATAGTCGACGACGCTGTGCTTCGCGATCTCCTTCTCGCGCTCCGCGACCAGGCGCACCGCGACGGACTGCACGCGTCCCGCCGAGCGCGCGTCCTTCGACACCTTGCGCAAGGTCGGCGAGACGACCCAGCCCACGACTCGGTCCAGCACTCGCCGCGCCTGCTGCGCGTCCACGAGATGCTGGTCGAGCGGGCGCATGTTCGCCATCGCCTTGCCCACCGCGTCCTTCGTGATCGAGTGGAACACGACGCGGAAATACTTGCGCTCGCCGAGCAGCCGGCTCACGTGCCAGGCGATCGCCTCCCCCTCGCGGTCGGGGTCGGTGGCGAGGAGCACCTCGTCGGCCTTCTTCGCCAGCTCCGAGAGCTCCTTTATATGGCGCGCCGAGCGTTCGATGGCCACATAGGTCGGCGTGATGCGGCCGTCCTCGAACTTGACCGCGAGGTCGCCCGTCGACGGCAGGTCGCGCACGTGGCCGAAAGACGCGGCCACGCGGTACTCGGGCCCGAGAAAGCCCTTGATCTTGCCGACCTTGTTCGGCGACTCGACGATGACCAGTTTCATGCGCCGCAGCCAAGTTAGCAAAATCGCCGAACGCCCGACGTCTGCGACGGAGGGCGCGTGTGATATCATCTCTCCATGGTCGAAGCCGCCACACGGCACCTGACGATCCTTCTCTCCGACATCAAGGGCTTCACGGACCGCACGGCGCACATGAGCCGGACGCAGATCCGGGCCCTGCTCGACGAGCACCGCGCCGCGGTCCTTCCCCCTCTCGAGGCGCGCGGGGGCCGACTGATCAAGACGATCGGAGACGCCTACCTCGTGATCTTCGAAAGCCCGACCGACGGCGTGCTCGCGGCCGTCGACGTGCAGGCCGCGCTCTCCAAGCGCAACGAGGGCCGCGCTCCGGACGACCGCATCGAGATACGCCTCGCGCTCAACGCGGGCGAAGTGAACCTGATCGACGGGGACGTGTACGGCGAAGCGGTCAACATCACCGCGCGCGTGGAGAGCATCGCCGAGGCGGGCCAGGTGTACTTCACCGAGGCCGTCTTCCTCGCGATGAACAAGGCCGAGGTCCAGGCGACCGAGGTCGGCCTCGCGAGCCTCAAGGGAATCCCGCAGAGGATCCGCGTCTACAAGGTCGGCCCGACCAGCAGAAAGCGGCTCGCGTCGTCCGCGCTCGCGCACTCGGAGAAGGCGTCGTTCGTCGGCGGCGCCGGCCTGCTCTCGCATTGGCGCCGCGCGGCGGCGCTTGCGCTGGATCTGATTGTGTGCGGCGGGGTCGCGGCCGGCTACTTCTTCCTCGCCACCCGCGCCACCTCCATCCCGCGCAAGGTCGCGATCAAGCCTCCGCCCGCGCCCGCGGCGGCGCCTGCGGCGCCGGGCGTCGGGGTCGGCGACCAGTTCCTGCACAACCTGCACGATGCGTTCCACGCGCCGCCCAAGAAGAAATCCGCGCCGACGTTCGCGATCGTCTACGACCAGAAGATCGAGCGCCCGTCGGGGAAGCGAACCGCGGCGGTCTTCGCGCTCGTCTGCGTCGCGTACGGCTTTCTGTTCGCGCTGCTGAAAGCCGCCACGCCGGGACAGCGCGCGCTGCGCCCGCGCGCGGCCCAAGGATAAAGACATGAGCGCATACGACGCGATTTTCTACGTCTCGTTCGGCGGTCCGGAAAAATCGGCCGACGTGATGCCGTTCCTTGAGAACGTCACGAAAGGCCGCGGCATCCCCCGCGAGCGCCTGCTCGGCGTCGCCGAGCACTACGAGCACTTCGGCGGCCGCTCGCCGATCAACGAGATCACCGCGCGCCAGGCGCGCGGCCTGGAGGCCGCGCTGAGCGCGGCCGGCGACGCGCGGCCCGTCTTCATCGGCCAGCGCAATTGGCACCCGTTCATCGAGGAAGCCCTGCGGCGCATGAAGGACGCCGGCGTGAAGAAGGCGCTCGGCATATGTACCGCCGCCTATCGCTGCGAGGCCAGCCACGAACGCTACGTCGAGGCCGTCGCCCAGGCGCGCGCGAACATCGGCGCCGGAGCGCCGGTCGTCGAGTTCGTCTCTCATTGGTACGATCAGCCTCTGTTCGCCGAAGCGATCGCGGCGCGCGTGAAGGAAAAGCAATTTCCCGAGAACGCGCCGTGGGTGTTCACCGCGCACTCGGTGCCGTGCGCGATGGCCAAGGAGTCGCGCTACGTCGAGGAGCTCAAGACCGTCGCCGCAGCCGTCGCGGCGAAGTTCGGCCGCAGCGACTGGACGCTCGCCTACACGAGCCGCAGCGGCAACCCGCGCGACGCGTGGCTCGAGCCCGACGTCAACAAGATCGTCCGCGCCGAGGCCGCGCGCGGCACGCGCGACCTCGTCGTGATCCCGATCGGCTTCCTCGCCGACCACGTCGAGGTGCTCTACGACCTCGACGTCGAGGCCCGCGCGACGGCCGACGAAGTCGGCCTGCGCCTGCACCGCGTCGAGACCGTCGGCGACCATCCTCTCTTCGTGAAGCTCCTGGCCGACCTCGTCCGTCGCGGACCCGCCGCGGACCAGGCCGCCGCGGTCAGCTCCAAGCGAACCGGCGAGCCGCCGCCGAAGTGCTACTGCTTTCCCGACGACGCCGAGCCGCCGTGCCGCCGCGCGTCCGCCGCAGCCCCCGGCCGTCCCGGACCGAAGCGCTAGGCTCCGGCCTGAGCGACCGCCGCCGGCAGCTGCGCCCGAAGCGCCGCGTACCGCTGTTTCGGCTGAGTGCTGCTCCACAATCCCACGTTCGCCGCCGCGGACGAAGCCAGCCTCTTCCGGTAGCACTCCAGTGCGATCGTCGCCGAGCCGAGATACAACTCCGCGTCGCCGATCGTCTTGAGATTCGCCCGCCGCGCCTGCTCGGCCTGCAGGAGTTGCGCGAGGGAGGCCTGAACGGAGGCCGCTCGGCCGGGGCCCAGCGGCAGGGCTTTCGCGGTCGCGACGATCTGCGCCAGCGTCGCAGGATCGGCGCTGAGATTGCAGCGATAGAGGATCTCCGCCGCCCGGTCGAGCAGGAAGTTCAGGTTCGGCGACGAGACCGCCGGGATCGGCTGCGTGCTGAGCTCCGTCGGCGGGACGATGTCCGGAGCGATCTGAGCCGGAATCTGCAGCGGCGCGGTGGTTCCCGGCGCTGTCGGGTCGAACGGCGTCGTACCGAACGTGCCGAACATGTCGTTGACGTTGGCGACGCGGTTGGTGAGATACCCCGCGTCTCCGAGCCGGAGTTGGAGAGTCTTGATGACCGACGCGTGGTCGTAGACGGTCCCGTCGTTCTTCCGCGGCGCTTGGCCCGTCCCGCAATAATGATACGGAGAGATGAGCACAGCCGGCACTCGGATGCCCAGCAGGCTGAAGTTGAAGCGCAGGTGGTAGGTCTCGCCGTCAGAAGGATCCGACATCTGTCGGTAGACGATTCCCGGGATCTGCTGCTGCTCGCCGGGGTTGTATTTCGGGTCTTGCGGCGGCGCGACGTGGTCGTAGATCCCGCCGTGCTCGTCGTACAGGAGGATCAGCGCGCACTTTCCATCGTTCCACATCTGGGTGTTGCGGAGGTAGCCGTACACCTTCGCTATGTAATCCTCGCTCACCTTCTCGAGGCCGTAAGAGGGATGGCCGGATTCGATGGGCCCGACGCCGTTCACTAGGTTCGCGTCCGTGCTCAACGTCGCCGTGCTCGTCACGCGCGGTTCGATGAACGTGTAGAACGGGATGTAGCCCGGGCTCGACACGTCAGCTTGGAAGTTTTCGTCGAAGTCGCGCTGCATGCCCGAGCCCATCGTCGCGTCTCCGGAACCGAATACGGCCTTAAGATTATCGATGAGCCAGTGCGCCTCTTTGAAAATCTCATACCCGAGCAAAAGATCCAGGCCGGGAATCAATAATCCCACGCCCACGCCGTCCGCGACGAAAGTCGTGAGGGCGGTCATGAATTCGTAGAGCGCCACTCCCGGATTGAGGTCGACGACCTCGAGTCCCGTGAGGAGCAGCGACAAGATCGGAGCGAACAGCGGCGCCTCTTCGACGTAATTCCACAGCGGGGACATCTTCTGAATGCCCCAAACCTGGGCGCCGCCGGAATGGTAGACGCGCCAAGGCACGCCGAGGGCCGTCAGCCGATCGAAGATGCTTCCGTGGTCGAATTGAAATCCGCTGCCAGTCGTATAATTCACGACTCCGCCTTTGATGTTGTCGGGGCTGATCGAGACCCCGCCCGAGGTCCCGCAATGCAGGAAGAAGCGGTTGGGCCACGTCGGCCCGGGGACGGAGGAGAACCACCGGTCCATCGTCTGGAAGTTCTCCGCCAGCGCGTTGACGGCGTACGCCTGACCCTGGGTCGGGTCCATGCAGCCCAGGACGCTGTCGAGCAGCGGGGCCGAGCCGGGCGGCGGCGGATAAGGAATGCCGGAGTTCTCGCAATTCTTCTTAAAGACCGCGTTGAACGAATCCACGAAGGCGGCCGGATTCAAAGGAGACGGCACCGGCGCGGTCACATTTCCGGACGCGTCCATGACTTGCGACGGATTGGCGCCGCCGTAGCCGTCGTTGGCCACGGCCGCGGTCCCGACGATCTGACCGAGCACGTTGTCGATCTCGTGGCCCGGATCCATCGCGACCAGCGCGTCTTGGAAACCGCCGTCGTACGCCGCCGCCCCGGTGGCGTCGGTGCGAGTGTAATCGGGTGCGAACGGCTTCGTGTTCTGACCGGGGACCGCGCTCGGCGTCCCGATCTGCGCCGGGACGCCGTCCGACGGGGTCAGCTTTTTGTTGGCCCCGAGGAGGTGGTCGAACGAGCGGTTCTCCATCATCAGCACGAAGAAGTGCTCGACGGCGTACGCGTTGTTGGGATACAACACCGGCGACACCGGGATGTAATGGCCGGCCGAATCGAGCGCGTAGTCGATTTTGATGGTGAGCGCGTACCTCACCGTCCAATCCGAGCCGGTCGGGAAGGGCCCGATGTCGAACGCCTGAGTCATCGCCTGGAAGTTCAGTGTCTGCAGTCCCGAGGGGAGGGTGGTAAGATCGATGTACGTGCCCTCGCAGTCGAGCCACCCCTTCGTATTTATGCTGTCGTTGCCGCCGACGGGGTACGTGTCCGCGTTGACGACCAGGGCCAGGGAGATGCTCCCGGAGAAGGTCGGCGCGTTGGTCGCGTCCCCGGGGTTCGGGACCACCGGCTTCGGAGGGTCGCTCTCGTGTATCCCGATCCCGCAGACGGTGACGTAATTCGCGAGCGCCGCGCTCGAGGGGGTCGCGTAGATCTGGCGGTAGTCGGCCGGCTTGTCGATGCAATACATGACGTCGACCGAATCTCCGCCGCTGCGGTGCGCGCCCTTCAGGCACTGGATCTGGGAGATCGTCACCGTCTTCTGCAGGAACTTCTCTGTTTTCCCCGCGCTCGAGAAAGCCACGGCGTCCAAGAACGTCTGAAGGACGAAGAGGCTCTTGAACTGCTGCTCATAGTAGGCCAAGGTCTGCACGCCGACGATCAAAGTCTTCTGCACCCCGGAGCCGGGGACCGACTCGTAAAGATACATATCGGTGGGCTTCATCGAGCCGCGCACGACCCAAGAAGCCGTCGGCGCGACAGGCAGGTAGCTCAAGCCCCCCGGGATGTATTGGAAGAATTCGCCTGCGATCACCTGCGCTTCCGACGCCTGATAGCCGAGACTCGCGAGCGTCGCCGCGTCGGGCACCGAGACCTTTCCTTCGAGCTCGATCACGTACTGCGATTCGCCGTTGGCGATCAGCTCGCCGTACTGCAGCGCGGGGAACTTCCCGCCAACGTAAAAAGTGAGCCCCTTGACGTTCGCGTCCTGCAGCGTCGCCGGCGCCCCGGAGTGCCCCGGCAGGTGCACCGGAGACGACGGGGGCGTGAAGAGAACCACCGTGCCGATCGCCGCGCCGCGCGGGTTGAGGATGCTCGCGGTCTCGGCGTCAGGTACGGTTAGGAGAGCGAACGGCGGCAGCGTGAACGTCTCCGGGGGCGGGGGCGGCGGGGGCGGCGGGGGCGGCGGACCCTGACGGATCGATTCCAAATCGGGCTTCGCCTTCGTCGCCTCGTTCAACTGGGGCTGCGGCGACGTCGTTCTCCCGGATAAAGCCGCATTGTCCGGCAGATGAAGAAAATAAAAATTCCCGCTGCCGTCCTGATAGATCGTCGACGCACCGGCGATCGCCATATTTTTTCTCTCCCCAGGATTTCAAGCAGCGCCGCCGGCGCGCCGCAAAGGAGGTCATCATGGCATATTCTCGCGCGCGATCAAGCGCGGCTCGTTACCGTTCGAGTGAGAGAATTCTGGCGCGCGCCGAGTCCAAAAATTCAACTCAGCCGGCCGAGACGCGCGAACAGCGCGTCCACGTCGGCCTCGTCCTGATACAGACCGAAGCCGAAGCGCAGTCGGTCGGCGCGCGCGTCGGTCAGCACGCCGCGCTCCGCGGCCAAGCGCTCGGACAGCGCGGGCGCCTCGGGAACTCGGAACGTCAGGAAATGACCGAGGCGCGTGAGATCCTCGCAGACCAACGCCTTCGCGTTCAACGCCCCGCGCGGCCGCTCGACGAGACGCGACAGAAAACGCCGCTGCAGGGCGCGCACGTGCGCGTCGGACTTCTCGACGCTCAAGTCGAGCGAACGACGCCACTGCGCGACCGCGTTCAAACGATAGAGCCCGCTCGGATCGAACGTGGAGCCCCAGAAGCGCCAGCCGCCTTCGCCGTAGCCGACGGATTCGCCGGCGCCCTTCTCGAGTCCGGAGAAGTCCGCGAACCAGCCGGTGTTGCGCGGCCGCAGAGCGCAGCCCGGCGGGACCGCCAGAAAGCACGCGCCTTCGCCGGCCTGCGCGTATTTATAGCCGCCGGCGAGATAGAACGCGCGCCGCGCGAGCCGAGAGAAGTCGGTCGGCACGGCCATGAAGCCATGATAACCGTCGATCGTCAAGATCGACGGTTCTTCGACGGCCGCGGCGATGCGCTCCAAGTCGTCCTCGCGCAGGCGCAGGCCGGAGTTGAAGAAGACCTGGCTGAGAAAGACGAAGTTCCAGCCTCCCCGCGCCGCCGCGCGCGCGAAGCGCTGCGGAAACGTCGCGAACGGCTCGACGGCGACGCGCGTCACGGCGGCGCCGTCCTCCTCGAGTCGCGCGGCCTGGCGCGCGAACGAATGAAACTCGGAGTCCGTGGTGAGTATGCGCGGCGCGGCGTTCAGGCACGAGAGCAGACGGGCGATGAACTCGTGCGTGTTCGGCGCGAACGCCACGGCCGCTGCGCTCGGCAGGCGCAGGGCCGCCGCGACCGCGGACTGGGCCGCGGGGATCGTCGTGCCGAGCACGCGCGCCCATTTGTCGTCGGCGTGCGCGGCGGCGTCGTCCCAGGCGCGCAGGTGCGCGTCGCGCGCGGCGTCGGGCCACGGATGATGGCTGTGCGCGCGAAAATGCAGGCGCTCGCCGAGACCGGCCAGGAAACGGGAATAGTGCGGCTTGAAGCTCACGCCGCCTCGTGCGCGAAGCCGAGCGCGCGCGAGACTCCGGACGGCAGCTTCGGCAACGACGAGCGCGGGATCAGGAACGTGGACAGGTTGAAGAGGTCGCCGAACACGCGGTGAGAGGCCGCGGCCTTCATCAAATACTGGTGACCCGACGAGCCGCCGGTGCCGATTTTGGTGCCGATCATGCGGTGCACCATGATCGCGTGGCGCGTGCGCCACAGCGCGAACTGCTCGTCGACCTCCGCGAGCTTCTCCAATAGACGAAACGGTTCGTGCAGGATCGGCCGGTCGCGGTAGAGCTGAATCAGCAGGGCCGAGAGCGTCGCCGCGTGCGAGAGCCGCCAGGAGCCCGCGCGGACCAGGAGCGCGTGCCGCTCCGGATCGAGCAGAGAGTCGAAGCTGGCGCGCGTCGCCGCCAAAGTCTCGAGCTCGCGCGCGCGGCCGTCCGCCGCGAGCGCGGGATTGGCGCGGATGATCTTCTCGTCGCGGTCGAGCATCGCGGTCACGGCCTTGCGGTACTCGCGCCAAAAGTCGAAGCCGCCGAGGCGCGTGAACGGCGTGCGCTCGAGCCAGCGTTCGACCAGCGCGAACAGAGAGTCCGCCCTCCCCGCCGCCAGCACCAGCCGCCGGTGCGCGGGCGTTAGACGCTTGAAGTAGGGCGTCTCCTCGTAACGCGCCCGGCGCGAATCAACGAGGCCGAGCTTGAGCTCGATCAGGCGGAACTGGAAGCTCTGAAAACCCGACGCGGGCGTGAGCGCGTCGCGAAAGTCGAGAAAGTCCAGAGGGGTCATCGTCTCGAGCACGCGCAGCTGATCGATGAGCAGTTTCTGAATCTCCACGACGCGCGCCAGCTTCGCCACGGCCGAGCCGATCCGGTTCTCCGGAACCGTCTTTCCCGAGAAAGCCTCGAGCACCGCGTCGAGCTCGTGCAGGATCTGCTTGAACCACAGCTCGTAGGCCTGGTGGGTGACGATGAACAGCATCTCGTCGTGAGCGGGGCGGCCGCCGCGGCCCGACAGCGGCTTCTGCGCGCCGAGCAGGCGCTCGAGCTGGAGGTACTCGCCGTAGTAGACGGGCTTGCGGGCGCTCATCGCGCTGAGGATAGCACATCGGCCGCGCCGCCTCGCGCGCCTAGCGGCGGCCGTCGTAGAAGATCGTATTGACGGAGTTGTCGCGGATGCCGCGATTCGGCGAGCGCGCGATCTTCCACATCATGACGAGGAACTCGCTGGGCCGGTAGAGATAAAACTTCCGGCCGGAGCTCACGTGCGGCTCGTCCGCGAGGATCACGAAGCCGAGGCCGCGGCCCCGCCCCCAGCGCTTGAGGTCGCGGCTGAGCACGACCTCCTCGCCCGACGCGAAGTCGGCCGGAAAGCCTCCGACCGCGCGAAACGCGTCGGCCCGGCAGAAGACGAACGAGCCCGCGGCCCAGCGCGCGGTGCGCGACAGCGCGCGCCACAGCGCGACCATCAAAGCACCCCACCACGGCTTGCGGTCGAAGTCGATGACCGAGCCGCCGCCGACGACCTTGCCGCCCTCGGCCGCGCTCAGCATCGCGCCCAGGGAGCCGGCGGACAGGACGGAATCCGCGTCGATGAACAAGAGCCAGTCGCCGGTCGCGGCCGCCGCCCCCGCGTTGCGCGAGCGCGAGATCTTGTTGACCGGCTCGAAGACGACCTTGGCCCCGCCCTCGCGCGCGACGCGCGCGGTCGCGTCCGTCGAATTGTTGTCGCACACGACGACCTCGAAATCGGCGAGGCCGCAGGCCGCGGCCGCCGCGAACGCGCTGCTCAGGCAGGCGGGCAGCAGCTTCTCCTCGTTGAACGCGGGCACGACGATGGACAGTCTCATGACGCGGGCGCCGGCCCCGGCTCTAGCGCGCGGCCGTCTTCTTCAGCTTGTCGGCGACGGCGTGCATCGCCGAAGACGCGGCCGCCTCGACGGCTTCGCTCGTCGAGCCGCCGTCCGCGGACGCGGAGACGCTCCACAGCACCTCGCCGCTCGCGACGTCGACGAGGCGCGCGCTGAGGCCCACGTGCGCGGGCACGAACTCGGTCTCCGGGACCATGGTGTCGGTCGGCGTCGAGGCGTAGCCGGTCACGACGTTCTGCACCGTCGTCACGCGCCCGCCGCCCGGGCCGCCGACGCGCCGGGTGGTCGTCACCTGCCCGTACACCGGGTCCGACTGCTCCTGCGGGATGTCCATCATGACCGTCTGCTCGCTCTGGTTGGAGAAATCCGTGATCGTTCCCAGCACCAGCGCGTCGACGCCGAGCACCTTGGCGTCGTTCTTCATCTGGTTCGGATCGATGAGACCGGACATATCGAGTCCGCGCTCTTTCATGACGGACTGGATCTGGCGGCGCTCGACGAGCGAGTAGCCGGGCAGCAGCAGGTACTTCTCGAACGCGGCGGAGGCGATCTCTCCGGAGCCGTCCGCGCCGGAGAAGTCGTCGAAGCCGACGAGCGCCACGCGCTTGACGTTCGCGGACGCGTAGTCGCCGCTGACGAGCACCACCGCGGGCGTCGCGCACGCGGCGAGCGCCGCCGCGAGGAGCGGGAGAAAACGCAGGAGGCGATTCATTTTCCCGCACCCGTTCCCGCCGCGGCGCGCTTCGACGCTTCGTCGAGTTGCGCCGGCGTGAGCACGAGCTTCAGGCGCGCGATGTTCTCCGCCGAGCGCTTGTCGCCCTGCGCGGCCGAGAGCGTGTACCAGCGGTACGCCTCGACGAGGTCCTTCGTCACGCCGAAGCCGCGTTCGTACGCGTGGCCGAGCCAGCCCTGGGCGCGAGGATCGCCGCTTTCGGCGGCTTTGCGGAACCACTTGACCGCCTCGGGCCCGTCGCGCCTGGGACCGCGCCCCTCGTCGAACATCACGCCGATGTTGCTCTGCGCGGACGGCAGGCCCTGCTCCGCCGCTTTCCGATACCACGCGACGGCCTGCGCCGCGTCCTTCGCGCCGCCGAGGCCGCGCTCGTACATGTAGGCGAGATTGTTCTGCGCGTACGGGTTGCCCATCTCCGCGGCCTTCGCGTAGCACTCGCGCGCCTTCTTGAGATTCTTTTCGGTCCCGCGGCCGCCGTAGTACAGGTTGCCGAGGTTGCTCCACGCGACGGCGAGATGCGGATCGCCGGCGTCCGGGTCGCTCACGGCCTTCGTGTACCAGCGGAAAGATTCCGCGTAGCTCTGCGTGACGCCGCGGCCGACGTAGAAGCAGTAGCCGAGGCGCTGCGCCGCGGGGTAGGAGCCCTGCGCCGCCGACTTCATGAACCACTCGACGGCCTTGGCCGGGTCCTGCGGCACGCCCGCGCCGCGCTCATACGCGAGACCGAGCCAGAACTGCGCGGTCGCGTCGCCTTTCTCGGCTTCGGCCGCGGCCAGCTTCGCGGCCTCCTCGTCGCGGCCCGCCTCGTGGGCCGCGCGCGCCTGCTCCAGCGCGGGACTCAAGGGCGGCGCGTCCGCGAATACGGGAGCGGCGGCGAGAACGGCGAGAGCGAGTCCGAGCATCATCGGTGTGACCTCCCGGAATGGACTGCTTCCTTAAGACGCCCGGCGCGCGGCGCGCGTGTCGTCACGCGCCCGCCGCCAGGAAAAACAGGCCGATCGCCGCGAAGAGGGCCGCCGCGGCGAGCTCGAGCCGGCGCGGATCGAACTCGCGCCCGAGCCGGCCGCCGAGCGTCACGGCCAGCCCCGTCACCGACCACAGCGCCGCGCAGGACGCGAGGAACACCGTCAGCGGGCGCTTCGCCTCGGCCGCGAGCGCGGCGGTGGCGAGCTGGGTCAAGTCTCCCCACTCCGCCGCGAAAATGACGAGAAAGGCCGCCGCGGCCGCGGGCCAGAAGCCGCCGCCGTTCGAGGCGGCCTCGCTCTTCTCGTCCTCGGGGCGCCGCCGCCACATCGCGTACGCGAAGCCGAGGAACAAGAGCCCCGCGCCGATCTTCACCGCGCGCGGCGGCAGGCGGGACAGCAGCCCGCCGAAAGCGACGGCGACCGCGCTTTGGACGGCGAACGCCGCCGCCGCGCCCGCGAACACGGCCGCGGGCTTGCGGCGCGTCGCGAGCAGGACCGCGGCCAGCGCGGTCTTGTCCGGGAGCTCGGCGACGAAGATCGCCGCGAAGACCGCGGCGAAGAGCTTGGGGTCCAGCGCGAAGAAACCGCTCCTCATCGCCATGATCGTATCACTCTTGCTATCCTCATCGCATGGACGAGACGATCTGCCCCGCGTGCAAGTCGGACAACGAGAGCGACGCCGCCTACTGCGATCAGTGCGGCCAGCCGCTGAAGTCCCGCGAGGGCGCGCCGGACGCCGCGGCCGAGAGCGGCGGCTGCCCCGCGTGCGGCGGCGAAGTCGAGGACCTCGGCGACGGCAGCGGCCGCTGCCGCGCGTGCGGTCTCGAGCTGTCCGCGGCGCCGGAGGCCGAGCACGACGAGACGAGCGGGACGCTCGCCGCGGCGCTCACCGCCGCGATCCTCGCGAAGGTGCGTCTGGGAATTCCGATCGATCAGGCGGTGTCCGAGTCCTGCCTCAAGGTCCTGCGCTCCGCGGGCGTCGACGCCGAGAGGACGGCGCCCCCGCCGGCCGCGGCCGCCGCGCCCCTGGGCCGCGCGTGCCCGGTGTGCGGCGCGGACTGCCCCGCCGGTGTCGAGCGCTGTCCCGACTGCCAAGTCTGGTTCTCCGCGCGTCATCGGTCCGGCCCGTGCCCTTCCTGCGGCGAGACCGCGGACGGCGACAAGTGCGCCTGCGGCGCCGCGCTCACCGTGCCCGCGATCGCCGCGACGCTGGAACCGACCGTGAAATTCCTCTGCTCGACGTGCAAGCAGCCTTTCGTCTCTCGCCCCGAGCAATGCCCGGACTGCGGCGGAGCGATGATCTCCGCCGACCGCTTGCGCGCGAGTCTCTAGGGGCCCATTGGCGGCTCCGCGCTGGGACCAAAGTCCCGCGCGCCCGACGGACCGTCGGCGGTAGAATCGGGACATGAACACTCCCGTCTTCTCCCGCGCTCTCGCCGCCCTCGCTCTGCTGTCCGGCGCCGTCGCCGCCCGCGCCGAGTCGCCGCTTCCCGCCTGCTCCCCGTCGGTTCGGGCCGACGCGTGCTCCTGCGGCGGCCAGGTCCGCCGCGGCGACGACCGCCTCCAGCTCTGCGCCGACGCGCCCGCCGCCCGCGCCTCTTCCGCGTCCTTGCCGGCGGCGCCCGCTCCCGCTGATCCCGCGGCCCGCGTCGCGGCAGTCGCGGCTCCCGCCGCGAAGTTCGGGCTTTTCTCGGTCGCCGCCGACGGCGGCTACATCACCGGCGCGGACGGCAGCGGCGCCGCCAACGGCTCGGTCGCGGTCACGTTCTACCAGCAGAAGACCAAGGCCGGCACGCTCAGCGCGCAGGTCGAGGTCGGCCGCTACCGCATGGGCGGCATCCCGATCAACAATGTCCAGGACGTCGGCGTCGTGGGCCAACTCCCGGACGGCACGCCGGTCAACGGCACCGTGATCACGACCGGCGTCAGCCCGGCGGTGACCTACGTCCCCCTGGCCGCGTTCCGCTACGCGCCGCCGCTCAAGCTGGGGCGCGTGCATCCTTACGCGGTCGGCGAGGCCGGCCTCTCGCGCCTGTCGAGCACGAACGCCGTCGTGAACTCCACCTTGGTCGCGACCGTCGGCGGCCAGACCGTCGCCACGCAGAACCTCGGCGCCAGCCTCCAGCCCACCGGCGAGGCGCGCAATCATCCGGGCGGCGGCTTCGGCGGCGGCGCCGCGGTCGACTTGACCAAGCGCCTCGCGCTCGACGGCCAGTTCATCGACGCGCCGACCGGCTACAAGGTTTTCAAGACCGGCCTGGTCATCAACCTCGGCGGCGCCAAGTAAGGAGCCCGGCGTCATGCTGACGGCGCTCCTGGCGCTCGCCGGCGCCGCGCGCGCGGCGGGGTTCGCGGAGCTTCCCGCGGTCGTCGCGACTCCTCCGCTCGCGGCTCCGGCTTTCGCCGCGCCGGCATTTAAGGCGACGCCGTCCTTGTCCGCCGTCGCGTCGCCGTCGCTCGCGGCCCCTCCTCTCTGCGCGCCCGCGGCTCTGCCGTCGGCCGCGCCGCGAGCGGCGCAGGCCGCGGCGGTCCCCGTCGCGCCCTCCGCCGGCTTCGCTCTCGTCGAGCGCCGCGGCGTCGATTCGTTCGGCCGCAGCGTCCTGATTCTCGACGCGCTCGATCCCGCCGATGCCTCACGCGGAACGATCGGCCACATCGACGTTTCCTTTCACGGCGACCAGGCCAGCCTCGACCAGCCGCTCGACTCCTGGGTCGAGGCTGCGCCGCAGCCGAGCGACTGGCCCGCCGACGCCGATCTCACGCACTGGCGCGAGCATCTCTGGTTCGGTCTCGCCGTGCTGCCCGACGCGCGCGGCGCCGGCCTGGGCTCCCGCCTGCTCGACGAGGCCGACCGCCGCCTGCGCGCCGCGGGCGTGAAGCTGCTCTTCATCCGCGCGACCGAGGCCTCGGTCGGCTTCTATCGCCGCCACTACGGAGCGCGCGTGCGCCATGAAGAGACGGAAATCGACCGCGACGGGGTTCGCGACCACCGCCTCGAAGTCGAGCTGGGTGCGCCTTAAACTCTAGGGCGTCGCGCTCTTGACTTTCGCCGCGCGCGCGCCGACGGACGGCACGGCCAGCGACGGCGCCGGGCTGAACGCCTGCTTGAGCAAGGCCGCGAGGCGCACGCCCGCCATCTGCAGGCGCTGATAGACGATCGGCTGCATCTTGCTCTGGTAGTCGGAGGGCAAGGCGACCGAAGGGCCTTTCGCGCCGACCTCGTCCACCTGCGCGCTGGTCCGCGACGCCACGTTCGGCTTGCGGACGGACGCCTTGAGCGACTCGCCGCTGGAGGCGGAGTAATACGCGGGATAAATGGTCTGCTGCGCGATGGAGAAGCTCTCGAGCGCGGCCTGAGTCACGAAGTCGCCCGACGTCCACGCGCTGGTGTCCGAGGGCAGGCTCGCCTCGAGCTGCTGGCTGAGCGCGGCCGGATCGTTGACGTTGTCGGTCTTCTGGATCAGGTGGTCCCAGAGCGCGTGCATGTTGAGCGTGAGATTGTTGAACTTGACGTTCTTTTCATTGCCGCCGCGATCGTCCCTGCCGTCGACGATCTCGGTCGCGCAGTGCAGGGGCTGGTGCTCGTCGCCGACGAAGTGCACGAGGAACATCAGCGCCTTCTGCTTGTCGGCCTGCGCCGCGGAGGGGTCCTGCAAGGTCTTCATGTCGTCCTGGATCTGCGCGACGACGCACGCGTCGTTGCCGCACTGCGCCGCGATCGAGTCCGGGGTGTCGGACGCGGTGATCGGCACGTTGACGAAATGCCACGGCTCGGTCGCCGGGTCCACCGAGAGCGTCAGTCCGCCGCAGGAGAACGTGCTGCCCGTCGCGCGCTTGTTCCCCGTCTCCTCGTCGAGCTCGCGGACCGAGTCCGCGCACGGCGCCAGCGCGGAGAGGCTGAAGTTGGAGCCGAGCAGGCCCTGAATGGCGGTCAGCGCGGCCTGGCTCTGCGCGTCGCCGGCCTGCGCCTGCTGCTGGAGAAGGTCCTGCGCGATCTGGCCGACGGTGCGGTGACCGTTTTCCGACCAGGCGGCGGCCGGAGGCGGCGCGAAGATGAAAGCGAGCGCGGCGAGCGACACGACGGACGCGAGGAGGCGGGGTCGAGGGGTCATGCGGATAGTATACACGGAGCGTTCATTTTACTCCACGGAAATTCGCCCAAAGGCCCATATATGCTATGGGTCTTCTGGGCATTCGCCCCCGCGGCCTCCGCCGCGGACGAGAAAAGTCGTTCCCAAGAAAAGGAGGCCGCATGCTCTCGAAGTCGACTCGACTTTGGACGAAGGGCCGCACCCTCGCGCTGGTCGCGGGACTGGCGCTCGCCGCGACGGCCGGAGCGCAGATGCTCGGCGGCGGTTTCGCCGAGCAAAGCTTCGGCTCCGCGCTCGCCGCGCTGCGCGCGCAGGCGCTCGGCGCCGCGGCCCGGCAGAAAGCGGCCGCTCCCGGACTGCGCCTGCGCGGAGTCGCCGACCGCGTGAAGCCCGATTTCGCCTACACGCCCGGCGCGCTGTGCACGGCGAACGACCCCAACTTCTCCGAGTACCGCTACGCGGAGCATATCGCGTACTGCCGTCGGAACGTGACCGAGGCGATGAAGGAGCAGATCGCCGCGCACTACGGCGTGCCGAAGAGCGACTGGGACAACTACGAGTTCGACCACCTGATCCCGCTCGCCGCCGGCGGCAGCTCGTCGATCGACAACGTTTGGCCCCAGCCCCACGGCAATCCGGACGGCAGCAACGGCAAGGACAAGCTCGAGGACCAGATCTACCAGCAGATGAAGGCCGGCACGCTGAAGCAGGCCGACGGCGTGCGGCGGATCTACGCCTGGTTCGGCGTCGACCCGACGGACCGCTAGCCGGCTAAGCGACGAGGACGGAGCGCACGACGGCGGCGCACCAGCGGCCCTTGCCGGTCCGCGCGCGCGCGCAGAGCGCGATTTCGCCCGCGACCGCAAACCAGTCGTGCCAGAAATGGCCGACGGCCTCGCGGCAGTCCGTCCAATCGCCGTCGCCGACGCGCGCCTGAACCTGCGTGGCGCCCGTCGCGGTCACGCGGATCGAGTAGTGGCCGGGACGAACGGCCTCCCCCGCCTGAGGAAAATCGATGCTGGCCTGGAGCTTCGGCTTCGCGGCCTTCTTGGCGGCGGGAGCGGCGGCGCGGCGCGTCTTCGTCGGAGAAACCTTCTTGGCCATGTTGTCAGTTTAGCAATTATGACCGCGGCGCGCTCACCACGCCAGCGACAGATAGTCCTCGGCCGCGCGGCGCAGCCGGTTCAGCGCGGCCTCGAACTCGGGCGAACGGTTCGCTTCGTACTCCGGGCGCCCCCGCCCATAATTTTCCCACTGCGCGTGAAGTTCTAAACCGCGCTCGGCCATTTCGATTTCCACCCCGCGCGATGGCGGCTCTCCCAGACTCGACAGCGCCTGCGAGATTCCCAGATGGGCCGGTTGCTCCGGATCGGCGAGTCGCTCCGGCCGGGGCGCGGACGGAAAGCATTCCTCGCTCATATAGAGATGCACGATCTCGTCCGCGACTCCAAGGTTGACGAATTTCTCCGCTTTTCGGGGTTCGAGACGGATCGTCTGCAGCAAGCGCTCCCGCTTGTCGGGGTATCGACGCGCCAAGTCGGGGGTCAAGACCCGGCGCTCCGCGACGCGAGCGAGGCAGAGGTCGATCATTTGCAGTCCCGCGAAACGCAGCGCTTCGGCGAGACGCTCCGACGATTCGACCGGCGTCTGGCCGCCAGCGGGAGGCGTCGACGAGCCGGGCTCGGCGACGAATAGCGAGCGGAACCGACGGCGCGAGCGGACCCAATCGACGGTCGGCGCGTCCGCGGCGGACGCGCTGCTCGAGAAGTAATCCAGATACGTGTGCACGAAATCGATTTGTCGCGCCTCCGGCCAATGCGGAAAGGCCGCCTTGACTTCGTCGCGCTGGGGCCACGAGTGCAGGTTGCCGGAGTAGATCGGCAGGGCCTTTTCCTGGAACTCCTTCATCGTGAAATCGAACGGCGAGGAGGGTTCTCGATTGAGGCGTCTTATTCGCGGAGAAAATCGCGCGGCTCCCGCGCTGCCTCCGCCCTCGCGCACGAGCCAATCGGCAAGAGCGATTCGGCCGCCGCCGACGTCGACCATGAAGCAGGCTCGGTCGCCGTGCATTCCGTCCGGCTGAAGGCCCAGGGCATGAGCCGCGTCCAGCGCTGCGCCGTGCTCGGGATCGCGCAGAAGCGCGCGGGCCAGCGCGGAAAAAATGAACGGCGCGCGGGCGCCGGAGCAGAGCTCTTCACCGGATGAATATGGAGTCGATTTCATGGCGTTCGATCCGCGGCGCGCGTCCGCCCCGGTCAAGACGACGCTGATCCCGGATATTCCGCGAGCACCCTTTCGTATCTCGCCGCGTGCTCGTTCAAGCGCATATTGTGTGCCGCTCGCATGAGATGCCGCCAGAACTCAATGGGCGCGGGAACTCTTCCTCCGATCCATTCGAGTTCGTCGAGCGCGAGTTCGAGCTCATTGTGTTCGAGATGAAGTTCGTATTGGTTTCTGTCGGACGCTCCAACGGAACGCGCCTCCGCCGTCAATAGTTTCCATGCAGCCTCCAACAGCATGCGAGTGCGCTTCCAGTTCGCCTTTCGTTCTTGTCCATCCATCTCGAGTCCGGCCGACGCGCAAGTCGCTTGCTCCGCAAATCCGACGCCCCCTCGAGAGCCTCTCGAGCCGAGGTCGAAAGCTGTTTCCGGAAAATTCGTTGCGCCTCCGGGGCGCGCGGGCCCGAGGCTCAGCCGGCGGACGCGAGCCCGAGGCGGGCGGGATCGACGTAGCCGGGGAAGATCGTGGACGCGCGCTCGTCGCCGAGACGTTTCTCCAGGATTTCCGAGAGCACGGCGCGGTAGTCGGTCGTCACCGCGAGGTCCGCGCGCTGATAGAGCTGTTCGTTGAGCAGGCCGGGCCAGCGGCCGTAGACCTTGCCGCCGACGATCTTGTCGCCGAGCGCGAACATCAGGTTGCCGTGGCCGTGGTCGGTGCCGCGGCTCGCGTTTTCCTTCAGGCGGCGGCCGAACTCGCTCATCACGACGATCGTGACTTTGCGGGCGCCGGGGCCCGCGGTCAGGTCCTCGTAGAAGGCGGCGAGCGCCTGCGAGAGCTGGCCGATGAGGTTCGAGAAGTAGCCCTCGGAGCCGTCGCCCTGGTACTTGTGCGTGTCCCAGCCGCCCATGTCGACCGCGGCGATCTTGAGGCCGAGGTCCATCTTCACGATCTGGGCGAGCGTGCGCAGGCGATTGCCGATGTCGGCCTTCGGGTAGTCGCGGCCCGCGGGCCTGTAGGCGCCGGGCGCCGCGGACTCGAAGGCGTCGATCGCGTCGAGCGTCTCGCGGCCGTAGCGGTCCACCCAGCCGCCGCCCGCGTACAGGCGGCGCAGGACGTCGCGCTGGTCGTTCTGGAACGCCTTCGGACCGGCGATGTTGAAGCCGTCGAGCCGGTCGATGACCGCGACCTCCGGATAGCCGAGCAGGGAGTTCGGCGTCAGGTTGCCCATCGACACCGCGGTCATGAACGACGGCGCCGCCGGGGCCGCGCGCCCGAGCAGGTGGCGCGCGATCCAACCGCTCGTGGTCGTCTTCTGGTCGGGCGTGCCGAGCTCCATGAACGCCTGCGCGTCGAAGTGGCTGCGCGTGTCGCTGTTGAGACCCGCGGCCTGCACGATCGCGAGCTTGTTCGACTTGAAAAGTTCGTACAGCGGCTTCGCCGCGGGATGCAGCCCGAGGCGCCCGTCGAGGGACAGCGCCGCGCGGTCTCCCTTCGTCGGCACGCGCAAGTTCGGGCGCGCGGCCTCGTAGGCCTCGCGATCCGGGCCGTCGATCGGCGGCATGAAGTTGAGGCCGTCGCAGGCGCCGCGCAGGAACAGCACGACGAGAATTTCGCCCTTGTCTTCCTGCGCGCCGAACGCGAGGCGCACGACGCTCGTGCCGAGCATCGCCGCGCCCGCCAGCGCGCAGAGGTCCTGCACGCCGTCCGCGAAGAACTTCTTGCGCGAGATTTCGCTCATGAGATCTGGAACTCCGGAGACATCAGCGCGAGCGCGACCGCGGGAACGAGCCGCTCCTTCAGCATCGCGTCGGACAGCGGCGAGCCGGGATTGCGGCCCTGCGCGAGGAAGCCCGCGATCGCGTCGGTCGTCGCGCGCGGAGCCGGACGCCCGAGCACGCGCGCGCACCACCAGCGCGCGACCTCGCGCGGGGTCCGCACCTTGGAGGGCGTCTGCGCGAACACGTCCGCGCGCACGCCGTCCCAGCCGTTCGAGAGGATCGTGTTCGCCGCGCGCCAGCGCTCGAGCGTCGGCGACGTGCCGCCCCAGCGCGTGTGATCGTCCGGGTAGCCGTCCGGCGTGCGCCACTGAAAAAGGCGCTGGCCCGCGCGGCCTTGCGCGCCCAGGAACGCGTCGCTCGGCGCGAACTCCGCGCCGGTCGCCCGCAGCATCGCGACGACGACCTCGAACGGACGACGCATTTTACGGCCCCACGTGGTCCGGAACTCGTCGGAGAGCGCGATGGTCCGCACGACGCGGCGCAGCTGGTCGGGCCGGCGACGCTCGGCGTGGAAGACCTTCGCCGCCGCGGCCACGAGCGCTCCCGACGGCTCGTCGCCGACGAGGCGGCGGCAGAGCTTGCGCGCCACGTAGCGCGCGGTGCCCGCGTGGTCGGCGAGCAGGTCCAAAACCACGCGGCCGTCCTTCATCGGCGGCTGGAGTTCCTGAATGGGACGGCCGAGGACGATCTTCTGGAAGCGGTCGTGCCACCCGTCGAAGTAGAGGAACTCGCCGGTGTCGTCGACGCCGTGCCCGTTGGCCACGCGCCAGCCGGTCAGCGCGCGCGCGGCCTCGTACACGTCGCCGTCGACGTAGCCCACCGGCGCGCCCTCGGCGAAGCCGGGCACCTCGCGGCGGTCCTTGGTGCCGAGATAGTTCTCCGCGCCGAGCGTGTGCAGCTCGAAGAGCTCGCGCGCGTAGTTCTCGTTCGGATTCGCGCTCTGGCTGAGGGCATTGTCTAAGTAGAAGAGCATCGCCGGACTCTTCGAAGTCGCCTCGAGCATCTCGCGGAAGTTGCCGAGCGAGTGACGGCGGATCGCGTCGCGGTCGAACGGGACGTAAACGGGCGCGATCTGCTGGTCCCAGGCGTAGACGTTGAAGTGGTCGCGCCAGAAATCGGCGAGAACCTCGCCGAGCTGGCGGCGGCTGTAGACCGCGCGCAGCCAGGTCGCGGCCTCGAGCTCGCGCACCGGCTGGAGGCGCAGCTTATTGTCGTCGAACGCGGCCGGGCGCTGAGGCCCGGTTTTCGCGCCGCTCGAGACGGCGACGGCCGCGGCCGTCGACATCGCGGCGTCGAAGGACTTCTGCTCGGCCAGAGATTTGTCGCGCAGCTCGTTCGCCTTGAGCACGTGTTCGGCCCACAGCGTCTTCAAGTCCTTGCCGAGCGTCTCGAACTTCGCCGCGGCGAGGCGCCGCTCGCAGTCCTTGTCGGCGATCGACTCGGGATGGAGCTGGCCCTCGACCCAGGCGGCGAAGCGCTTGCGATTGAAGCCGCCCGCGGAGCGCAGCGCGTCGAGTTCCGCCGGGGTCGGCCCGAACGCGAGCCGGCTGAGCGCGACGGTCTCGAGCGGCGGCGTTCCCGCGCGCGCGGCGACGGCCGAGGTCTTCGCGGCGGCCTCGGCGAGCGCCCGCGGCGCGAGCGCGGCGGCGCCGAGGGCCGCGCCGAGGAACTGCCGCCGGCTGAAGACGAGGCTTTCGGCGTCCGCGGTGTCGCTCATGGTCTCCCTTAACCTACGTTCGCGCCGGCGTAAAGTTCTGCGCGACGAGCGCGGGATGCGCGGCGGAGACCGGCGCCCGCCGCTTCCAAATCATGCCGTCGTACGCGTAATGCAGGTACGACACGAACGTGCTGAGTCCCAGCCAGACCGTCAGATAGCGCTCCTGCATGAACCACGCCGAGGCGCCGAGGAGGACGACGTAGACCGCCATCACCGCGCCCCACTCGCGCGCGAGCTCGCGGAAGACGCCGGCGCCCGGCTGGCCCTTTCGCTTCTGCACGCTCCACGTCACCATCGCCATGTACTCCGTCGCGTGGAACATCCCGTTGACGAGTCCGAGCGCCACGAGGAGGCGCATGTCCCCGACGTGCGCCGCGTAGAGCGTGAGGCCGTGATGAGTGTAGACGCTGAACAAGTACACGTAGCGGCCGACGAGCTCGCGACGATAGCTCAGCAGCTCGCGCCCGAACAGGAACACCGGCACGAGCGCGACCGCGCAATCGACGACACCGAGCGATCGATTGAGCTGCGCGAACGCCGCGATCACCCCCGGCGGATAGGGCAGGTAGGGCAGGGCCGTCACCACGGTGACGATGCGGCAGAGCGAGTAGAAGAGGAAGCCGCGCATGAGCGCTCCCTCCCAGCCCCGCCCGATCCCGGACTTCGGCGCGGCCTGCCTCGCGTAGATGCCCGCGATGCCTTGATGCTGGGAGGCGCCGTGCCAGGCGTTCCAGAGCACGTCGAGCGCGAGGATCAGCGCGAGCTGTCCCGTCGCGAGCCAGAGTCCCGCGAACACCGCCGCGCACAGGGCCGCGACGCCGAGAAAGGCCGCGCGGCGCTGCTCGAAGCGCGCGCGGTCGAGGAAGACCAGGCCGAGCGTGATCCAGCGGTGCGGCTGCACGAAGAAGAAGCGCCGCACGAGCGCCATCCCCGCGCCGACCGGGGGGGAGGCGAAATACACGACGGCGGCCAGCAGCGGCCACGCGGCGTTCGCGAGAAAGACGATGTCGGCGGAAGGGCCGAAGAGCCAGGGCGAGCGCTCCGCGGCGGGTTCGTGGTTCAACCCGACTATTGTAGCCCCCCGGGGGCAGGAGTCAAGACCCCGCGGGCTCCGCCTTAAGGCGGACTTCAGCGGCGATTGATCCGGCCAAAAGCGCCTCGCGTTATCATGCGCGAACCCGATCGTTCGCGCCGGACGCCGATCGGAGAAATCGTCTTCGAGGAGAGGAAATATGATGAACAAACGGACGCCGCTCGTCGTCGGGATGCTGGTCATGACGTTGGCGGGAGCGGCGCGCGCCGCCGAAGGCGACAATTGGACGGGCTGCTCGGTCGGCGGACACCTCGGCTACGGCCGCGGGAACGCGAACTTCGCGGACAGCTCGCGAGAGAACATCATCTACGCCGGTTCTCCGGACGGCGGCCTCATCGACTATTCCGAAAATCAAAATCCCGCTTCCGTCGATCAGGACGGAGCGCTCCTGGGCGGGCAAATCGGCTGCGACTACGAGTTCCACAAGGTCGTCGTCGGCATCTCCGGAGAGATCGAGGGAGCCGACATCAGCGGAAACGGCGGCGACAACTACTCGTACAACTACTACGGCAGCGGCATGATCACCAGCAAGACCGACTCGCTGAGCGACGTGAGCCTGCGCGCCGGCTACGACTGGAATTCGACGCTGCTCTACTTCAAGGCCGGCCTGGCCTGGGCGCACAACCGCTACACGATCAGCGGCTATTCGGACGACGGGCAGATCTTCAACGGTCGAAACACGTTGAACGGCGTGGTCCTCGGTCTTGGCGGCGAATGGCCTGTCTCCAAGAACGTCACGGCCTACGTCGAAGCCGACCGCTATAACTTCCCGGGAAACACCGTGAAGATGGTGGCGGACTACAACGGCAGCGAATATCAGCTCGCCGACGTCAACGTGAGCGAGTCGATCAACGCCGTCAAGGTCGGCGTGAATTACCGCTGGAGCCTGTCGCGCAACTGACCGGGAAAGCCGCGGCGGCGTCGGGGATCGCCCGGCGGGCGATCACGACGCCGCCGCCGGAGTCCGGTGCCTTGAGCGCGGACTTTGCGCTATCATAAGTCGTGCCCTGCGCCGCACGCGCGTCCTTCGCGGTCTTGTTCGCCCTGGCGGCGGCTTCCCCGGCCGCCGCTTACCAGCGCGACGAGCATTACATGTCCGTGCGCGTCGCGCTGTCCTCGCTGAAGCCGCGCCTCGCGGGGGAGGACGTAGTCGCGATGTGCGGCCAGCTCGCCGACGAGGCGCCCGAGCTCAACGCGATCGAGATCTACGAGCGCCTGATGCGCCATCCGCTCGACTATGCGTCCTGGGTCCTGCGCGGGACCGGCCCCGACGCGACGGTGGGGCGCATGCTCTTGGTCCAGCAGCTGCTGCACGGGCTCACCGGCGGCCCGGCCGATGCGGTGCGGGCCGTCGCCCGCGGCGCGGTCGCCCGAACGTTCGCCGCGGCCCAGGCAGCGCGCGGCAACCCGGCCGCGCACGCCGACGCTCTGTGCGCGCTCGGATTCTCCCTGCACCTGTACGGAGACTCCTTCGCGCATCGCCGACTCAAGAATCCGAAGCGCATGTACCGCACCGGCATCGGCCACCTCTTCGACGCCTCGACGCCGGACTTTCCGCTTTGCAGGCCGGACCGGCTCGAGATGTGGAAGGAGTACGTGTCCTCGCTGCGCAGCCTGATCCCGTCGGTCTCGGCCGAAGCGCTCGATCCTCTGCTCAGCGGGGCCGCTGAGCGGCTGCGCGCGGCGAGCAGCGCCAACGCCTTCAGCCGCGAGGAGCTCATCAAGCTGGAGACCGCCGAGCTCGCGCGGCGCGGCCTGGAGCCGGCGCCGATCCCGCGCAACGACAAGCATCTCCCGTGCCAGAAGCTCGTCGACGCGTACGCGGCCGCGCGCGGCTGGAAGGACGCGCCGAACTGCGAGCGCACGTGGGCGATTTACCGCGCGGCGACGGAAGGCGGCTACGCCGCCTGGGACGCCGACCCCGCGCACAAGAGCGAGCCCAGCCGGCCGGCCAATTCGACCCCGTACATGGAAGGCTCGCCGTTCGACGGAGGTCCTCGGTGAACCTCGACCGCCATCACCGCCGCATCCGGGCGAAGACGAACCTCGTGCACTGGAGCCTGTGGCCGCTCGCGCTGATCGCGATACCGCTCGCGATCTACTTCGGCTACGGGATCTGCGACGACGCGGACACCGACGCGGCCTTCGCCGCGTGCCGCGCGTTCCAGCTCCTGCCCTTCCTGCCCACGCTCGCCGCCGCCGCGATCGGAGGGCTCATCGCCTGGGATCTGGCCGGCATCGGCATGGAGCTGCATTTCGAGCGCCACGGCGTCCCCGCCGGACGGCGCCGCCTGAAGCACTCCGTGCACGGCTTCAACGCGATGGACGAGCGCCACCGCCGACACGTGCGCTGGGCGCTCGTGCACGCGCTCGCCGCGACGGCCGCGATCGCCGCGTGGCTCGCCTACGAGGCGTACGTCTCCACGCACTGAGCCCGCGCGCTAAGGCGCGCTCTTCACGAACACGTGCAGGCTCACGAGCACGTCGCCCGCGTAGGTGACGCGCACGCTGGAGCCCGACGCGACGTCGGCCGCCGCGATCGAGGTCTCGCCGCCGCCCTTCGTGAACTTCGCCGCGGCCGCCACGCGGAACGTCCGCGACTTGCCGGACTTGTTCTTCACGACGATCGTGCCGGAGGCGGCGTCGTACGACTGCACGTCTCCCCAGAACTTATGCCGGTCGCCCTTCGGCGCGACCACGGGAGCCGGCGCGGGCGCGGCAGCAGGCGCCGCGGAGACGGGCATAGGAGCCGGCGCGGCGGGGCGCGCGGGCGCGGCGACGGGCGCCGCGGGGGCCGGACGCGAAGCGGCGCAGGCCGCCGAAACAACGGCCGCGGCGGCCAGAGCCGCGGGACGCAGAGCTTTCGTCATGAAGTCCTCCCGTCCGGCTCGGCCGGACCGGGATAGACTAGCCTCTCGACGCGGGATTGATAATAGACGAGAACTATAGAGGCAGTAGATAATTTAGATGAGTCACGGCGGCGTGCGCGCCACGCGCCACAGCGAGCCGGACGCGTCGTCCGAGAAGATCAGCGCGCCGTCGGAGGCGACCGCGACGCCGACGGGGCGCCCCCACACCTGAGCGTCCGGCGACACGAAGCCGGTGACGAAGTCCTCGTACCCGCCCTCCGCGCGGCCGTCCTTGAGCGGCACGAACACGATCTCGTAGCCGGTGCGGGTCGAGCGGTTCCAGGAGCCGTGCTCGGCGGCGAAGATGCCGCCGCGGTAGCGCGCGGGAAAGCTCTCGGCCTCGTAAAACGCCAGCTCGAGCGACGCGTTGTGCGGCTCGAGCAGGACGTCGGGCGTCAGCGTCTTGTCCTTGAGCTCGGGATGCTTGTCCTTCAGGCGCGGCTCGGGATGGCCGCCGATGTAGTACCACGGCCAGCCGTAGAAGCCGCCTTCCTCGACGTGCGTGATGTAGTCCGGCGGCAGATTGTCGCCGAGGTTGTCGCGCTCGTTGACCGAAGCCCACAGCTTTCCGGTCGACGGATCGACCGCGATGCCGACGGCGTTGCGCAGGCCGGCCGCGTACACGCGGCGCCCGCTGCCGTCCGGCTTCATTTCCAGAATGTCCGCGCGCTCGTGCTCCTCGGGATGCTCGTCGACGTCGTTCACGTTCGAAGCCGAGCCGACGGAGACCCACAGCCGCGCGCCGTCGCGCGAGAAGGCGAGGTCCCGCGTCCAATGTCCGCCGTCGACGAAGCCGCCGCCGGGCAGGTCGGCGATCTTCTCGGCGGGACCGCGCGCGACGACGTCGCCGTTCTCATAGGGGAAACGCACGACGGCGTTCGTGTTTCCCACGTAGACGTATTTCGGCTCCGGTCCCGGCGGATAGAACGCGATGCCGAACGGTTTCCTCAGGCCCGTCGCGAAGACGGAGACCGACTTCGCTTTGCCGTCCGCGCCGACGCCGCGGAGCACCTTGATTCGACCCGGGCCGCTTTCCGCGACGAAGAGATCTCCGTTCGGCGCGGTGCGGAGCAGGCGCGGGTTCGACAGGCGCTCCGCGTACAGCGTCACCGCAAAACCCTTGGGCGCCTGCGGCCACGCTCCGTCCGGCCGCCCGATCAAGCTCGGCCCGTTGCGCACCGCGTCGGTCGCGTACGGCGCGGGAAGGTCGGACGCGCGGATATGATGGCGGCGACCCGGAGCCTCGCCGCGATAATCGACGAACGGACTCGGTTCCGCGGCGAAGGCGCGGACGGCGGCGGCCACGGCGGCGGCGGTCAAGGCGGCGCGGATCATGATTCCTCCGATGTTCTGGCGACGTCCCACAGAAAGCTATATTAGTCGCTCGAATGAGAGCAAGCGTCCCCGCCGCACGCCGAGAACGCCTCCTCCTGGGCTTGGCCGCCGCCGCCGCGCTGCTCGTCGCCGCCCGCTCGTGGCGCCAGAACGGGGAAGATTTCCTCTACTACTACTGCGCCGGCTCCAGCGCCGCGGCCGGCGTCTCCCCGTACGAGCCCGCGCCCTATCAGGCCTGCCTGCGCGAGCTCTACGGCCGCCCGAACCCGAACGCGTCGCGCGACGCCGGCTCCGCCTATCCGCCGACGGCGATGCCCCTGTTCCGCGCGCTCGCGGCGCTCCCCTACACGTACGCCTACGCGCTGTGGAACGCGTTCCTGCTGCTCGTCAGCGCGGCTCTGCTCTACGAGCTGCGCGGCGCGCCCGACGAGGCCCTCCTCCTCGCGGTCTGGCCGGGCTTCGCGCTGTGCTGGACCTACCACAAGCTGACGCTCCTCCTCTTCGGCGCCGCGCTCGCAGGCCTGCGCTTGATCGAGAGCGGCCGCGAGGGAGCGGGCGGCGCTGCGCTCGGCCTGCTGGCGCTCCAGCCGCAGTGGCTCGCCGCGCTCGGGCTGTACGGCGCGGCGCGCGGCCGCCTTCGCGCGCTGGCCGCGGCCGCCGCGGTCGGGGCCGCGCTGGTGCTCGTCACTTGGCGCGCGGGCTGGCTCGCGGGCTGGCTCGCGAGCGCCGCGAACCACGCGAACAGCCTGATCGGCTACGACAACCAGAGCTTGTTCGTCGCGCTCGACAAGCCGCTGCTCTGCGCGGGAATCTTTTTCCCGCGCCAGTGGATGATCCGCGCGTTCCGCTACGGCTTGAGCCTCGCGCTCGCCGCGCTCGCCTGGCGCCGCGCGCGGCGCCCCGGAGGACTGGGCCCGTTCCTCGGGCTGATCCTCCTCGCCCAGCCCTACTCGCACGCCTCGGACGCGCTGTGGGCATTCCCCTTTTTCCTTTATATACGCGACCGCGCCGCGGAACGCTTCGCGTGGCGCGGGCTCGCCCCGACCGCCGCGGGTCTGAGCGCCGTCGCGGCATTTTGGCTGTTCTTCCTCTACGGGCCCGGCGAGAGCGGCCGCATCGCGATCGAAAACCGCCAGGGCTACCTCGCCGCGGCGCTCGCGGCCGCCTGGCTGGGCGTCGAATTCCGGACGCGCGGGCGGCGGACCGCGGCTTGAATTTTTGCGGCGGGTCTGTTATCGTGAGCGCGCGATGAAGTACGCGAAATGGGCGGGCTGGGCGGCCGTCGCGGCCGGATTCATCTACGCGGGCCGCGAATGGCTCGCGGCCAAACGATTGGAACAGTATGGGAATCCGCCCGCTCCCGGGGCGCCCGCGCCCCTCATTCCCGACGCCTGGCTCGATTACGCGCTGGGCACGCCGCCGCCCCCGGCCGATGGACCGCCGCGTCCGAAACCGACCGTCCGGACCGTCATCGACGAAGCGCTGGGCAGGCCGAAGCCCCCCGAGACCTTTCATTGGCTCGACGTGCAGAGCAATCCTTCGATCGTCCGCGAAGGCGTGGGCGGAAAAGCCCGCGCGAAGCACGGCGCCGGAGTTCTGATCGACTCGAGCCGGCGCCGCTGGGAAATCGAGCCTCGCCGCTCCAGCGCGACGGCCGCCGTCGCGGCTTCCTCCGCGACGGTCTCGACGCAGGCGGAGGGCCCGGCCGCGCCGGCCGTCCCCAACGATCCCGCCGAGATCGCGCGCCGCAAGGACGCGTCGCTCCTGGCGCTGAAATGCGCGGGCGCCGCCGGGGCCGCGCTCCTGCTCTGGTAGGCGCTCGGACCAAAAGTCCTACTCGCATCTAGGTCCTTTGCTCCTGAGCGGTCGGGCCCAATCGTCCTATAATGCTTCTACCCCAATAGACCCAGGAGCATTCATGAAGAAAATCCCGCCCGCCCTCGCTGCCCTCCTCCTCGCCGTCGGCCCCGCCGCCGCGCAGATGTCGCCCTCCCCCTCCCTGCAGGCTCTCCAGCGCCTCGCGGACTCGGGCGGAGCGGCCGCGCCCGCGAACTTCGACGGCTCGACCACCGCGGGCTCCGCGCCGCAGCTTCCCTCGTCGGCGCCGACGCCGCAGGCGCAGCAGCAGCAGGCGATGCTCGCGAACCTGGACTTCATCTCCAGCGCGTTCTCCGCGCAGTACGGCCCCGGCCAGTGGAAGGAGTCGCACGAGGGCTGGGACCTGAACGCCCAGATCGCGGCCGCGAAGGCGAAGGTTCGGGCGAACCCGAACATGACCATCGCGCAATACCACGACGTGCTGCGCGGCTTCTTCAACTCGATGAAGGACTTTCACGTCAGCGTGCAGTTCGATTCGACGCAGTCCTCGTCCCTGCCGTTCACCGTCGGCGGCACGAACGGCCACTACTTCATCACTTCGATCGACGCCTCGAAGCTCTCGCCGAGCTCCTTCCCCTTCAACGTCGGCGACGAACTCGTCTCCTTCGGCGGCCAGCCGATCGCGAAGGCGGTGGCGGACCTCAAGGCCCGCCTCGGCGGCAACACGAGCCTGACCGAAAGCGCGCTGGCCGAGATGTATCTGACGAGCCGCAGCGGCGCCGGCTTCGGCGACGTGGCGCAGGGTCCCGTCAACGTCGCGGTCAAGCCGCAGGGCTCCGACCAGACCGTCACGCGCCAGCTGACCTGGGACTACTCGCCGGAACTGATCACGAACCCGGGCGGCTCGCGCTTCGGCGTCGCCTCCGCGGGCCCGTTGTCCAAGAACACCAATTGGGTGCCGAGCATGCTCTCGCCGATGAGCGCCGAGACGAGCGGCCCGGAGTCCGCGGCGAACCCGTTCGGCCTGGGCAATCAAACGAGCTTCGTGCCCGCGCTCGGCGAGAAGACCTGGTCTTCGAATTCCGACGCGATCTTCAACGCCTACATCTTCAAGACGCCGGGCGGCCATAGCGCGGGCTACGTGCGCATCCCTTCCTACGAACCCGACGACGCCGACGCGGCCGCGGCCGAGTTCGCGACCCTGATGAAGATGTTCCAGGAGAAGACCGACGCGCTGGTCATCGACGAAGTCGACAATCCGGGCGGGTCGGTGCCCTACCTGTACGCGCTCGCGTCCATGCTCGCCGGCAACGCGCCCCTCACAACCCCGACGCACCACGTCGCGATCACGCAGGACGACGTGAGCCAGGCCGCCCAGCTGCTCAAGCTCGCGCCGCTCGTGAAGAACGACGCGACCGCGCAGCAGGTGCTCGGCAAGACCCTCGACGGCTACCCGGTGGACTACACCGTGTGGCGCAACATGGTCGACTACTCGCAGTTCGTCGTCGACCAGTGGAACGCGGGCAAGACGCTGACCGATCCCGTCGCCATCGAAGGCGTGGCTTCGATCAACCCGTCCAGCGTCGTCAGCTACAATAAGCCGATCCTCCTCCTGATCAACGAGTTGGACTTCTCCGGCGGGGACTTCTTCCCCGCGATCATGCAGGACAACAGGCGCGCCACTCTGTTCGGCACGCGCACCGCGGGGGCCGGCGGCTTCGTGAAGACCGTGACCTACCCGAACCAGGTCGGCGTGAAGCAGTTCACGATGACCGGCTCGATCGCGGTGCGCGCGAACAACCAGCCCATCGAGAACCTCGGCGTCACCGCCGAGATCCAGTACGCGCCGACCACGAAGGACTACCAGGACGGCTTCAAGGACTACGCGGCCGCGGCGGCCGCGGCGACGGACACGCTCATCGGCGGCGCGGCGCCGTCGACCGCCTCCAAGTAAACCGAACGCTCCAGACGAGAGGCCGCGCGGCGAAAGCCGCGCGGCCTCTTCGTTTTTACGGCGCGAAATGAGTCACACGCTGTTCACTTGCGCGCGACGCGACCGCGACGCGAATTCTCTATCCTCGCGGCATGAAACGGATTCCCGCGACGCTCCCGGTCCTCCTCGCGCTGTTGAGTCTGCTTCCCTCCGCCCGCGCGCGCGCGTCCGACGCCGCGCCTGCCGCGTGCGCTCCCGTCGCCGGCGGCGACACGCCGCGTCCGCTCTCCGTGAACCGCGACCGGCTGATCGCGGACCTCGCGCGGCGCAAGTCCGTCGCGACCTGCGCGCTCTGGGCGTCTCTGAACAAGGCCGAGCGCTACGTCTTTCTGATGGACACCGCCTACCTCGGCGACAAGATGAGCCGCCTCTATCCCCCCGGCTCCGGGAACCTGGACACCGCGCTCGACCACGCCGTCGCGCTGTACAGCATCAACGGACCGAAGGCGGGCCAGGGCGTCGACCACAGCGGGCGCGGCGGCAACGACTACAACCGCATCTACCTGGGCTTCGACGCCGCGGGCGCGTGCGTCATGCGCGACTCGGCCGCGGCCAATCCCGGCGGCGACCCGGAATTCAATCAATGGCGGCGCTCCGACGACCTGGCCGGGCCGCACGCGCCGTTCAACGAGCGCGAGATGATCGAGTGGGACTCCTGGATCAAGGCGAACTCCATGGGCCCGCAGTTCCATCATTGGCACGGCGACGCCGACTTCGACGCGGCGGGCATCAACAAGCGTCTGGGAGTCTGCGGCGTGACCGATCCGACTTTGACCGAGCTGACGATCGCCTTCGACTTTTTTCACAACTCCGACCCGCTCGGCGACTACGAGGGCCGCGGCGGCTACGGCTGGCAGATCGTCGACCAGCACTTGAGCGTCCACGCGGAGTGGGACTACGCGCCGGCGGGCTGCCCCGCGTCGGCGCCGCTCAACGAGCGCCCCGACGGCGGCGGCACGTTCAACGGCATGGGCCCCTCCTGCGGCGCGAAGCCGTAAGCAAAGAAAGACCGGCTCCGGCGTCAGTCGACCCTTTTAGTCGGGATTGGACTCCCGACTGTCGCCGGTGACGCCGATTATCGTTAGTCGCCGACGCTTACTTCGAAAAAATTACGGCGTTTGGGCACGGCCGTACAAGGCGAGGTCGCCGTGCGCGGAAAGATACTCGTCGCGCGCCCAGCCGGCCGTGATCCCGCGCGCGGACAAGGACGCGTCGGCGGCGCGCATGCTGGTCTCGGTCAGCACGAAGTCGTGGTCGTCGAGATGGGCGATGAACGACTCAAGCGGTGCGGGAAACGCGAGCGCCTTTCCCTCGGCGTCCAAGCCCACGGCGGAGTTCGGCGCGCCGGCGATGATCGCGGCCGCGCGGAGATAACCGAGCAGATGATCGAGGTCCGGTCCCGGATGCGCGGGGCTGTGCGCGGACGCGACGCAGACGACGAGCGGCGCCGGCCAGCCGCGTTCGATCGCCTCGGCGACGGCGAGAAGGTGATGAAGTCCCGTGCCCGCGACCTGCGGCTCGGCCGCGGGGAGCACGCCGTCGGCGTTCCAGTGCAACGTCGCGGTCTTGCCGACGTCGTGCATGAGCGCGGCGGCGCGGACCCAGTCATCGTCGATCGTGACGCCGTAGTCGCGGCGATAGACGGCGGCGAGCGCCAGGCCCGCGCGCAGGTTGAACAAGGTGTGGTCGACCAAGCCGCCCGGGTAGGAGTGATGCCCGCCCTGAACGCCGCCGGGCGCCGCGATGAAGGCCATCTCCGGCGCCGCGGGAAAGAGGCGCTCCGCGGCGGCGTCGAGGAGGCCCGCCGCCTTCAGCGCCGCGACGATCGCGGCCTCGTCCTTCGCGCGGCGCGCGACGACGCGCAGGCGCGGACGCGCGAGCAGCTCGTCGAAATCCTTGCGCCGCGCCGAGTCTCGGATTCGCGCCGCCTCCGCCTTCAGCGCCGCGTATTGCGCGCGCACGCGCGGCTGGGCCCGAGCGAGGGCCTCGGCTTTCGCGTCGCCCGCGCCGGCGGCGATCGCGCGCCCGGCGAGACCGAGGGCGGCCGCTAAAGCGAAGAGAATCCTTTTCATGGCTTCGGCTTGGCGGCCGTTTTCTTTCGGCTCACGCGGACGGCGACGAGACTGGGAACGCTCGCCAGAATCCCCAGAACCGCGCCGAGCATGACGGGGAGCCGCGAGAAGTATCGGCGCCGCCGCGAGGCTGAATAACTTTCGGTTCATCGCGCGATTATAGCTGTTGCGAGCGCGCCCCTCGGCGGAACATGCGCCTGGCGAAAAAGGACCGCGCGCGCTACACTGCGGATCGGCAAAGGGAGGACGAATGGAATCTTTCTTTTCGGCGTCGGGAAGGCTGAATCGGCGGCCGTATTTCTTCCGCGGCCTGGCGCTGAGCATCCCCAGCTATCTGCTCGGCGAGCTTCCCAAAGCCTGGGGGATCAGTCTGGGGCTGTTCGCGATTCCGGCGCTGATCTTGATTTTGGCCGCCCTCGTGCTGATATTCCTGCAGGCGATCAAGCGCCTGCACGACCTGGATCTCTCAGGGTGGTGGTCCCTCGTGTTCGTCATTCCGATCATCAACTTCGGCCTGGGACTCTACCTCACCTTCGCCAAGGGCACGGACGGGCCCAATCGCTTCGGCGCCGATCCGCTGGCGACCGACTCGGCGGCGGCGATTCCCGCGAACCCGGCGAGTCCGGCGAGCTGAGCGCGCCGGGACGGCGCGCTAGGAGCCTGAGCAAATAGTCGGCGTCGTCGCGCCGATCTTACGCAGGTTGCGCCGTTGGAGCGATGTGGAGCGCAATCTGATCGACCACGCCTCGCATTGAACGAGCATAATCGCCCGTTTTCGC
>Ga0209208_10000563_pt1 | contig 48758 bp, 34 predicted proteins | sample S1TSphfallax_3_FD_187694 | JGI IMG/M metagenome (GOLD analysis project Ga0209208, IMG submission 187694) | Host-associated microbial communities from peat moss isolated from Minnesota, USA - S1T2_Fd - Sphagnum fallax MG (SPAdes) (version 2) | ecosystem: Host-associated > Plants > Peat moss >... | reverse complement strand
TAGATAGCCCAACATGATCCTTGCCAAGCCAATCATCAAAAACTACCACCATAGGGTCATCTAAGAGATCACATTCAACTCCTTGCCACTAAGACCTACATCCTCCAACTATATTTGAATTACCTGCACCCATACCTTCGCCATATTTTTTATCACTTCATTCTCACTTCATTGCCTATTCGCTTGCTCATCCTACTTTTGATTTAGTTCTAGAGTTTCTTCATTTTCTTTGTCTATGTCATCACATCTTGTTGCAATTTCCTCCTCACTTCCTTCCTCATTGTCAAAATCAAGTCCAAACCTTTTAATAGAGGCTTCCACACCCTCATCCGAGGTATAATTAATTTATTTGAATTTACACCATAAATATGAAAATTTGCAAATTTTTCTTGTAGTCGTTACCTACACACCTATTCTAAAAATTCTATAGGAGAATATTCGATAAACATACTATTGTTGACCACACATAACACCATTCATGAGGTTTGATCCCTTGACCTTTGGATTGGAGGCAAACACCCTTACCATCAAACCACCCCACTTGTTATGATAATATGTTACATTACATTTATCAAATACTTCATTTTAAACATTACAAAAACTTAAATTTTGAAAATTCATATCTTATTGAGATTTTATTCAAATGAAATGATTTGAGTTTACATTTTTTTTTAATTCAATAATTTACATAGTTACATTTATTTCCTTTTCAAAGTTTAAAATCCTTTGAACAAAATATCATTATTCAATAACATTTCAATGACCATTCTTTTGATTTTTTTATAAAATAAATAGATTTTTTTTGTTGATATAATAATATTACCTATGCTTATTCCCAAACTTTTGAATAGGTCGCCATTTAACCCCTAATAAAAAAGTCATACTAACCAAGCATTCACTTGAAGAAAAATAAGATCGCCACATTTGCACTACTACAAAAAGCTATTGGAACCATGTTGGTTGTTCTCCAAAAAGTAAAAAATAAGCAGCCCTGTTTTGGATGGTTTTCCAAATATATACAAAGAAACAATCGCTCAAAAAAGGAGCCAACATTCTTATCCTCAGCTCATATATTGACTGTATTTTTATTTTTCTGTGTACTTTGAGGAGTCTCCCCCAGGAGAAGAACCCAACGGGGTTGGGTAATGCCAGTCATTTATGTGGGGGAAGGTTACTGTAGTTGTGGGTTTCTCTTGAGACTGGGGAACACCCTTGGGCTAACCCCCTCAGGAGAACCCACTTGTACATGGATCTCCCATACATGTAAGCCAAAATTTGGTACATAACAATGTTGGATGGGTATATATGACTTGGAGAATCCATCAGCCAATACAGCAACCTATATCAGTTTTGCAACGCTATCAATCCAGTTAAGAGTAAGGGTTAGTGACCATCATTTACCCTTTGGGTACAATCGGGTAAATGGTAAGCAAACTCGAAAACTTATCATGTAAGCCAGGATTTTCTCATCGCTGAAAAGAAAAAAGCAAGGAAGGAAAAGAAATGTCAGCGGCTACTTCAAAAAGGTATAGAGAGAGAGAGAGAGAGAGATTTGGAAAAAGACAAATGGGTTTCTGGTGTGCAAAGATGCTGTTGCAAGATGTCACAACGGACGATGATGATCTGCGCATCCGGTGATCCCTCTGCCCGACACGCAAACACTTTTGTAAGCTCTCCTACGATTCCCGGGTATCCTTACCCACAACTGGATTGGATGGATCACTTTGATGGTAGGCAGAACCCCACTTGGCTGCCAATGATTCAATGATCAGTCCTGCACCATGCAAGACACTTGTCAGCACACATTTTGGCTGTGCTATTGACCCAGGATATGTCTGCTCTTACATTGTGATAATCGCAAACTATTTTTCTGATAGCCCACACATAATGAAATTCTAATTAATATGAGTTGATGGATGCAACCTTAATGAAGAAGAAGAAGAGCTTATCATCTCTGTGACCTAATTCCCTGCACCCAGGTTAGTAAATAACTCTGATTTTAGCTGGGCTTTAGGGAGGAAATTTTTGCACTGTTGCTGCTAGTCTTCCTAGAGAGCAATTTTTTCTGTTCTGTGCTATTTCCCACTTCTGGTTGTTGATGCTGATGATGAGGCCAAGAAGGGCGAGAGTTCCTTCTCATGACTTTTTCCCCACAACCAGGAGTGGTTACTTTGATTATCTTTTAGGCTAGGGTTCACTGAGTACTATTATCTATCTATAAAGGAATTTGAAATTTTTTTGTTTGTCAAGTTGAGATCTCTCAAATCACAGCGTCTGTCGCCGCGCTCTTGTTGCTGTCAGAAAGACCTCAATGAGTGAGGTTGCACCAAGTTGATGTTATAATGGTTTAACCTATGGTGGAGAAGGTATTGAATATTGAACAAATTTCCCACTTAAAATCCATTTTAATCAAAACAAAAAAGTAATTTGGGCTGGCTTATGATGTTGTTGGAGAGCTGACGTAAGGAGGATTTAATGGAGGTGATTTCCAAACTTTTAGACCTAAGGTGCAGGAGACATTGAATTTTGAGTAATTTTTGTCATTGGATATTCAATTAAATGGTTTTGGAAGGAAAATCTAGTTGGGTAACCAGTTCACACTCTCGCCGACCACAGGCTACACAAGTTATCATTATGACCAGATTAACTCGTGGTTTGATTAGGGGTCAATAGTGAGATTTCTGGACCTAGTGCACGAACAGATGCTCAAAGATTGAATGCAATCCAGTCAACAGAAATAGAGGATTTTCCCCCCTTCTGCTGCTAGATGGTGATGAGGCTTCGTTACGTGAGCAAAGTGACTTTTTTTCATGTTCAGTAGCGCGGACTGACTGACAGGTTCCGTCATCCCATTCTGGAGCTTGGAAGCATTCAAACTTTCGATGTCATGCTGTGCTCGGGGAAGTTTAGTTTGTTCGGATGGTTGGCGAAGCGACCCAGTTGCATGGAAATGCATTCTGGGGTCATTGAAGAAGAGGAGGCCAGTTGTTGGATTCCAGAACGGCAGTAGTAATCGAGGGTTTGGGTCTGAGAAGACAACCGGAATGGGGGGGGGGGTGTTCCCAGGCTCACGAGGAGCGTGAGCTGCTGGCGGTGAAGATCATGACCTGGGGGTAGTGAGAGAAGAGCAAAGGAATGAGAGGAGTGAGCGCGTCGTATGAACTTCGAAGTGTCTCAAAGTGTGGAAGAGCCTAGATGCTTGGGAGGAGTTTTGCCGGGAGAAGATTCGACATCATGGTTTTGCCCCTGTTATGGCTGGGAGGAAGTGTTTATTTCCTACAAAGAAGCAGTAGTTCCAAATCGCAGGAGGTACTTAGTCAGACATGGCGACACTTCCTTTTTTAGACGACCAAACTGCGTGCCTGTTTTGTAATAGATAAGGCTGGGCATAACTTCTTTTCTTCTCAAGAACTTTCAGATTGGAGGGGAAGAGTTGGGTTGCCCTCCAATTACGGTTGTCAGAAACTGTCCACATAAGGATGCGAGAGATATCCGAGAGTTGTTGCTCTGGTTACGGGCTTTAGCCAGTTTCTCTTTTTGGTTCTATATGACCCGGTTATGTGCATATTTTATGGCTGGACAAGTCTAGATTTAGATTGATCTTCTTACTAGTGACAGTTAATGAAAGACAATATTGGGGATTGAAGTTCAAAGAGCTTTTTCCAAGGGACAAATCCTGTAGAGTGACTAGTAAGCCTAGGACAGAGACATGAGGACCCTGTGTGATGTATGCGAGGTTGCACCAGCACACCTGTTTTGTGCAGCAGATGAGGCAGCTCTTTGCCACAAATGTGATGAGAAGGTATGCAAGACCTCTGCGGCTTTTCTGCTTATGTTCATGTGAGGAATAACTTGAAATGTGACTGGGAGTGGTGTAGGATGTTTTTGTGTAACAAGGCATTGAGCATCATACTGTTCCTTGTCCTAGCCTTCTTGAAACACTGGATCCAGTAAAAAGGCTAAAGTACTCTAATGACCACAGTCACAGTTTTGGGCTATCCAGAAAAACTCAACAGAAACCTAACCAGAATTCATAATGTTTTCCTGACAAAGGTGGTGGGTAAGATGTCCATCCAGACCTACTGTGCACATTCTGGGAAATGTGTCACCTCTCTTTTGAACAGAAGCATGATAGACTTAGCAAAGTATGTGAACTTTGTTCACCTGCATAATGCAGTTCTGGATGCATCTGTACAACCATTTGGATCAGATGAGTTGTCTTGAGGAAACAAATATAAGTTGTCAATCTCCAACTGTTTTGACTCTTCATGATCCAAGTCTGACTTTCACTCACCAGTGGAAGATCCATGCTCTCTTACATAATCAACAAGCATCCAATATGAAGGGAAGGGCATTGGCTGTGGAGATCAAGAATTGCACTCAGCAACTCAGATGGTCCTCATCTGTGTTTGATTATCCATATTGGACTTCATGGTGGTTTCAATTCAGGAAGGAATTTTGGTTGCAGAAAGAGTCCAAATAATGCACCACACAAGACACACAAAATTGTCAAGGAAATGTAAAGCCAGGTTTACTCTAGCCCACTTTCAGTGAAACAAACATGTCTTTAGAAGGTCTTCTGCTAGGCTCTCCATTGAGATTGCAAATAGCAGAGAGTTATTAAGGAGATGAAAACCTAAACATCCTCTGTTGGATGAAAACCTAAGAGAACATCCTCTGTTGGAATGAAGGTCCATGCATGTAACCAGCTGGCAAGTAGGCATGTGCGAATAGAGCTTGCTGAGACACGAGCAGTGCCTTTGTGTGACATATGTGAGAATGCCTCAGGTGCTGTCTCTTCCCTATCCCTAATTGTGTAGCCCATGGCAGAGAAGTTGAAAGTGGACACAGCTATATGGAGGTTGTTGCTGAGATTGACTCACTTTTGCATGTGCCTCAAATTACATTTGAGCTACTCATCTGATATGTGCCTGGAATTATGTTTAAAGAGCTGTTCATTTCATCTGTTTTGTGGAGCAGCATTTTTCTTCTGCGGAATTGATGGAACATCCCTATGCCTGCAGTGTGACATGGATGTGCATATTGGTGGTAAAAAGACGCACGAACGCTACCTCCTGATGGCACAAAGAGTAGAGGCAAGATTGACATTCATACCTTTGACTCCTCTTTCTGCTTCATGATGTGGGGAGAGCCATAGCATGTCAACAGAGCTCTCATTGGATTTGGTTTACTGTTGAAGGAGACCATATAGCTGGGGATATTGCTTCTTAACTCGTTGGATTATGCAGATCCTATTACTGGTGATCTTGGTGATATTACACAGCTGCTGGAGGGACATTATGTGTGGGGGAACTTGTGGTGATTGAAGCTCTCATACTCTTGATTTGATCTAGGATGTATGCACCATTAGCAAGATGTTGTCACAGGAATCTTTGCTAACCTGGTGAAATGCGATCAGATAAGAAAGCTATAATTTTCCTTCTTAGGCATTCAGACTCAAAGATGTTGTATTGCACTTTGGCAACTGCAGATTCCTGTACAAAAACCAGGACAAGATGACAACATTCCAGATGACAAGCAACCAGAAAACTTGGATGGGACAAACAACCACCTGAATGGTCTGCAAAAGAATGGCCAAAACCATATACATCACCACCACCACCACCACCACCATCATCATCATGAACAAGAGAACAAGAATGAGAGGGCTAGTCCTAAGTTGGGAGCTGATTTAATCAGCATTGGACCAGCTGGTGCAATTGCAGTGGGTGTTGAGGTGCTCCAGTTGCATGCTGAAAGGCAGCCAACCTCACAAATGTTTGATCTCAATTCCCAGCCTCAGCGTTTGCAGAGTCAAGCTAGCCACCCTGACAAGGTTCATTGCTCCTCACTCATTCTGTACATTGGTCTCCTGCTGCCATTGAACCGAATGGATGTTCAATAGTTCTTTACATCCTGCATGCTGGCTGTCAGGTAGAAACTCATTTCTTCATATTAGAGAATGTAGAGATTATGTTGAATCACTAACAATCTTTTTAGAGACTACCACTGGTTACCCAACGGAGCATTGCTAGGTATCAGGATCTGGAACCATATTGTCTTATCAACAGCTGAAATGCTTCTAAATGTGGTACCGTCTGGTTTTGTGGAATGTAAGGAAGAAGGCAGGGCAGCATTCTGTAATCCTGCAAAATGGGCCATGAGTCTTTGGCTGACCTCCTGAAACCTCATGGAGGGTGTCTTCTCAAACCATCCCACAACCATTGATGTTCCCCTTCCAGCCCTTCCAGTGCCTTATGAGCATGTGATTCACCTGTCCTTAGAAAGGCTGCTTGGAGTGAAATCACCAGAGCTGAAAGTTTTGGTGTAGCTTAATTGACATTTGATGACTAATAAGTGTATTAAGAGTTGAAGAAATGTGTCACTGGCTGGACATGGAGTTGTATGTTGCCTGCTCTGTGATGGTGGAGTGAAAGAGGTCATCAGAAGATTCTAAATTTTTATTTTCTTCTTGGGGTGTCACAGGATGAAGATGGAGACAAAGAGCCTGTAAGCAGGGACAATGATTGCTCTGATGCAGTTGAATGTATGACTGCAAAGGAAGTGCAGCAATCTGGTAAAATTCACAAAACAGGGGAAGCTTAAGCCTACCACCTTTAGCAAGAAAGTAGCATATATGTGGTCAACCTAGAGCTCATGCTGAGTTTTTCTTGTACATAATTCATGAGTGGATGGTGGCTTCAGCTGAACTCAAATTCCTAAGTATAGATCTCCTGCACTGGTGTGCCATTATTCTGGTTGAGGTAAATGGCTCTACTATGTAGACAAATGTTCATGCTAGGGCCCTCCTCCATCAGCATCACCAAAGACAGAAAAATATGACTTAAACTGCTGTTTTCAAGTTCCCTTCATTGTGTTTCATTCTTTATCCTCCTCTCTGATTGCCCTGCCAAGTTGGCAATGGTGCCAGTGATGGTAGACACACTCCAAATGAAGTTGAGAATTCTGTGCGTCTCCTCCCTAATGCAGCAAGCTATCATTTTCTCTTCTGATTTTCATGGTCAATATTTCCAGGAAATAGGTGCTAACCTTCATCAGGAAAGCTGAAATGGTGAAGTATGGATGCATCTTCAATGGTATAACTCTCAATGCAGGAAGTGAGGTTTTGCAGAACAGCAGAGAGTGCCTTCTGTTTACATGATATGCAATATTTACATTATGTACACAAGCAATTTATAGTAGAAATAACTGAATCACATATGATGAAGAAGGCAGTGATTTTATTGATGAACAGAATTGAGTAATTATGTATGAACAAGGTCCGAACATAACCTTTTAAGGTTAGCTCTTCAAGATTGTTAACCAGTAGGTGTAACATAGAACAAAGGTGAGGCCAAGAATTGTCAACACAGTTTCCAGCAAGCTATCTTGTTTATTTATGGAGCTAGCCCTGGGTGTTTGCAAGATGCTATTGCAGGGTGCCAAGTGAATTTCAGATGATTAGTGAGTTGAATCCCTGTGTAGATTGCTGGAATGAGGACTAGGTGTTGTATAAGCTGTTTAGATTTCAGTTTGGAACTCCCACAACTCACCTTCTGGGAGTAACCAATGTGGCTCATGTTGATTGTCGCCCTGCATTCTTTTGGCACTTTGTTGATATTTATTCTCACTAAAGATTGCATGATGAACTGTTGCAATTTCAACTCATTGCTCAGTGTTGTCAGTTTCCTTTAACTGCTTTGCTGGCTGGTGCCCACTTTAGTTTTGTAAACTGCCCTTGTAAAATGTCTTGCCTTCTACTCACACACTTACCTCCCAAGCCTGATGGAAAACTTTCCTTTCTGGCTTTCAGACATCACGTCCAACAATTACAATATATAAATTGAAGGGGGAATAACAAATAGCCAACTTCAAAAGGAGTTGGTGCATTTGACCACATGGATTAGATGGAGCCATTGCGATTGCCACAAATGAGGGTTCACTAACTAACTACTTCCATATCAAATACATTGAGATTCATCGTTGTCATGGAATTTGAAAATATATAAAAAAAAGATCCTGCACTCCAATGTGAACTTGGAAATTAAGCCTATGCCTGTGACTCATGTCATACATCCATATTTGAAAAGAACAACAAGAATCACAAACACACAAGGAAGAACCTGAAGGAGTTGGGAGCAATTTCATGAACATAGTGCCACCAAATTGACATGATCAACATTCACATCATGGATCAAAAGTTGAAGCATTATACATACTTCGCGGGGTAATGATGAATTGTTGAAATTTCTTGGTCCTATTTCTTTAATTACCTAGTTATTGTGGACCTTGTTCTAAGAGAGTGTCTTCGAGTAAGTTACTGCACCATTTATATTTTCCCCTATTATGTCAAAAACGAAATGAAGACGCCATAAATGGTTGATGCACAGGAAGAGGGATCACCTTTGTTTGAAGAGCCAAGCTTGGCTTCCAGACTTGTAAACTTGGAAACACAACGGTTGATGGGTCAAAGTGTCTTCTTGCAATGAAACAACTTCATTTGGGCTGTGGACATTGTCAAATTATTTTCAGTATATCATTACAAAAGATTTGGGATTTGGATATTTCTTAAACCAGCATATGTTTGGATCTCATGAGTCCCAATCTTCTTTATATTAAACCTATTTTAATATAATCTCTTGGTTGATTATTGACAAACTGTAAACATATAATGATTTGGAAATATGGTTTTATAATTTGATGGTTTTACCAGTGTTGTCCAGTGATTGAACTCTGGGTAGGTTTTTTTTTTTTAATTTTGTGCTGAGAGGGTTATCAATATTTGAGGGGTAATAATTGTTGATCATGAAATGACTGGTTGATAACCATTGATTGTCTTGTTGATTATTTACTTCCTATATATATATATATATATAGATCCTGTTTTCTTGGTTTTTAATCATAATTGATCTTTTGGATAATCAATTAATAAACCAATTGACTGATTAGAAAATTTATTATAGTTATTATCAAGGTAGGTTATCAATCTTAAAACATGTAACATTTTATGACTAAAAACCAAGAATCTCTAGTCCGGGTTTCAACTTTTATCTTTTTATTTGAAAGAACCTTTCATTTTGGTTCATGGATTCTTTGATAGATGCTCTGGTCCACTTCTGGACCCAATTCTTCACATTTCAAGACCCCAGATTCCATGTTCTTTGAAAAAAAACTTAAGCAGGTCCGGTTCCAAACCACATCCAGTTTTATCTATTTACACATAGCCCAAAACAGAATTTTTTTTTCTTGTTACTAGCATTGTACCAACAATAAAATGTGACCACCTCTATCAACTACATACCTAAACTCACCCAAAATAAATATATATAAATCAAATTGCATACTTGAGACATGTTCAAAAAGTAAGAACTACATGCCTAATGCCCACCCCACCCCCAATTTTATTTTTTTTAAATCACTATTATTATTCAAAACCTTCATTTTTTTCTTAAACTATCAACATGTCTGACCCCAGACAGAAAAAAATAATGTATGAAAACTTTTTTAATTTTTAGAAACTTCAGAACTGAAACCTAGATAAAGGGGGTTTTGGAGCCAGTTCTGATTTCAGGTCAGGTTCTAGCCAGAGGGTGATTGCCTGTTCCGATTCAGGTTTTAGTTTTTTGACAAACCTGGATTCCATTTCCCGTTCTGAAAAGAAATTCAAAAATTTGAACCAATGATCCAAGTCCCTGGTAACCAAACTGAGAACCAGAACTGGCCAAAACTCTAAACTGGCCAACAGTGAATTCATATTTTTCCCCTCATCCACGTGCATCAAAAGAGAAGATTTTGTTGCTCATCCTCTCCCTCAAATTATGGGAAAGCATAGCTAGGAGCTCTCACTTGGACCCCATATTATGAATGGCTTGAAGGAATAAATTCCTAGTAGGAGAACTGAATGTGCACTAGTTGCTAAATAGCATAGCAGCTCAGTGTTGCAAGAATTGTTTCCGTTGTGTTGGAGACAAGCTTATACTCTTATAATAGAAATAACTACATACAAGTATTTTTCTGGTGAGCTTTTGCAAATGTTTTACCTCAAAAATTTCTGTCACAAATTCCCTGTCCAAAAAAATCACCAAATTTTCAAGTAAAAAGTTCAAGACTCCTTTGGCTCCTGCCTCAGGGTCCCTTATTTCTCTAAAGCTCTGGTTCTCAGGTTTTACCCAACATGTAAAGACTAAAGACCTTCACCTATTTTTCTAATTTAATTGGAGAGCACCTTACAGAGCCCAGTTTTCTCCCACTGTTCATGGGGCATGTCAAAAAAAACAGAATGCCCACTTCGAGGGGCATTCCACATTTCAAAACACCTTGCAATTTTATTTGTTTTATTCTTGTGATACCTGCCAGGTATCCTAGAAAAAATTTAAAAATTAAAAATTGGCACAGGTAAAGATACTCAGTAAAGCCCCTAGCCCCAGGCTTTTAACTTACACAAAAAGGTGTTGGCCATCTCGCACTAGTGGAAATAACAAAGCTTCCCACATTATGCAATTGTACTTAGACATCTAACTGCATGCAAGAGAGCACTAAATTTTATTTCATTGTGCAAAAACTCTAGCAAAAACGCGATGCTGGACATAATATAAATCATCAATGTCAAAACTCATCATTCATAGAAACACCACACCCAGATGTTAAATGCTGGATACAGATCAATGACCAAATTAAAAACACCGCACCGTTTTCCAGGGGTTTCACTCAACAGTAACCACGCGCATCCATAGTGTGACAAAATCTGACAAAAACCACAAAAATCAAATCCTCAAACTCACACAAGTGGCACAATCTTTGACAGATCTCTCGGTGTTGCAGGAATGCATCTTTTAATGGAAGCCAAAGAAATTTTAGAACAACCCATAACTGGTCCATCCCGCCTAGGGTGGAAATTTTACTGCTCGGAAGCGGGGATCCAGATCCAGAGGGAGGGATGCGGCAAGAAGCGGCCAAAAGCGAAGTGGTAGATTCAAACTCCAAACCGGGGCCCGCCTGCCCCCAAATTTAAAAAAAGCCCAGGTAAAATAAGTTGCACAGCCCGCCGCTCTGGTTCAGACTTCAGACATTGCTACCAAACTCAGTCCAGTCTCCGACCAACTCTGCCATTCCAATTCGCCGTCGCCTGGGGCAACTGTTCTCTTTCTGCATGATTGTTCTGCGCTAATTTGCTGTAGTGAGATTTGCGTCCTGATTGCAACAAGCGGCACTCCCACCTTTTACTCGCTTTGTTTTAGCACGATCCTGACATGAATATTAAAAATAAGTGTCAGACAGCTATGAGCATAATTGGCAAATGTTTTGACCTTTTTGGCCGTAAGTAATTATTGGAGAAGGGGATCAGCAGCTATGCTATTTTAACCTTTTTTTCTGGCAAACTGGCCTAGCTTTTGAGGCCCAATTTTCTTCTGCAGGCTTATGAGATCATGCTCTCTCATTTTGCTGGACGCAATGCTAAAAAAGAACGGATACACACCCCAAATAAGAAAGACATATTTTGAGTATTTCCCAGTCTACCTAAACGCAAACTCTGCTATTCCCAAAGACATGCAGATTCAGAAGCTGAGAGAAAAATGAAGAGCAGATCATTTTGCACTACCTTAGATGTAGCTGGATAATTGATATTTGTATTTGGTGTTTTTGTCTAAATGAAAATAATTTCTGTACATGAAACCAGCAAACGTTTTCAGCTACTGCAATCTTTCATGCCAAAAAGTCTTCCATACATTACACACGGCAATATGTTTTCTTTGTGAGATCATGGCCAAAGTGAGCATTGGGGGATGCGCTCCAGGTGCACATCAGGCTAGATCAGATTTTATCCCGAGAACCTAGGGTTACTCTGGGTGACTAGGAATTTGGAAGGGAGATAGCCTAGAAGCTCACTTCTAAGTTCTAATCACAGGCATTGACTATAAGGCAGAGAGAAAACGGAAAGTCAAATCTTCAATCTGTATTTGTTCCATTGGGATGTTGAGAAGGGATTCATTCTCTAAACTGGTCAGTGTTTCACAGCAAACATCAACTTTGTACTACAAACACTACCCTTTTGTCAGCCCCAAAAAAATACAGACCCTCTCAACATTGCAACTGGAGGCACTGGACCCTGCCAGCTTGAGAATTTCATTGAATCCCTGCACCACTTTGGTTGATAGAAGGCCTATACCACAATTACAAAATGCCACTTGAAGTTGTCATGACAATTGCAAAATGGGAATAGAATGAATGTTGGCAGTCCTCATCTTCATTCCCATCATTCAAGTAATATTCAAGTCTGTGAAATTATCATATCACAAATGGACAAACCTTGGGAGGTTGGATTATTCAAAGAACCATCAATCTTTTGAGTTTCACCAACCACAATGTGCTAGGTGAAAGCACACAACAATGATCATATATGGATGTCAGACTGATAATTTTTCCTGTATCTCTTCAATATTTTGGAAAGAAAAAAAAAAATTGGAAATAGCAAGAAAAAAACTCACTTATATTCAGTTATCACAATTAGCCTTTCAAGAATGCAAAAAAACATCAAAATTGTACATACGTAATTGACTTTTGAATTTTGATTACAGTTTGACTATTTGCGTGCTCCTAATACACACTTATTTTTCCCATTTTTGGATGCTATATTAGTGCAGCTATTACACATAGGGTTAAACGATGAGCAACCAGTTCAAAAACAACAAAATAGGACCAGCACTAGCAGCTCTGATCATGTAGCTTGATTCGATTGTCAGCAAGCAACTGCAGCTTTAGACAGAATAATTCATTCTAGTTTACTGAGCGCCAGATTGTGTGTGTTACTGATTGCTAATTGGAGAATGTTAAAACATGTAAAACCTCATAGCCCAGGTCACCAATAATGAACCCATCACGATAAAACCACTTACAAAAAATGCCAACTTACAAATGAGATTTAGCAATATAGCCAATCAACATAGCTTGTAAACTAGCTAGTAGGTTTTGTCAGGACAAATGCTCTGCTCGTTCAGAATACATGGATCATCCCCTTGGAACTACTATACTGAGGTTGTTCCATTTAGATAACTGTTTTTCAGCCCACTGTAGTTTTAGGCAGAATACTCTATCCTATTTTCCCCTCGGCTAATGGAAACCAGAACACCAGAACATAAACTCCAAAGAATACCTTTATCCTGAGTTGATCAAGATGAAGTTATAGATTAGTTGTGACATTGGATTTTATTCCTTGAAATCTGGAAACATTGGCAGATTTTCTTTGCAAAAATCCTTTGTGTGAGTTGAACAGGATTTCTTTTTGTTGCAAAGTGGCGAAATTTGCAAAAAAAAAACTCTGTTTGAGACTCAAGATTTAGATTGAAATCAATGGGTAAGGTTGTCTAGCAAAATTGAAGTATGATACAGTACTAAGAAAAATCCATGGAGAAGGTCTTATCAGCTCCAAAGCAAAAAGAAAGCAAAGATTTAGAGATTGCTATGTCTTTTTTATCAATTCTTGCTCTTTGTATACACAGATTCCTAGTTCTATAACTATGATTAAATTTGGGACTTGGTGAAAAAGCAGTTCATTTGTTATCACTACTTGAGTCTCAAGGGACTGGAGGACTCCTGATTTGATTTTATGTTTTTTTTATTTTAGCTAATTGTAATCACATGAAGGCCAACATATGATCTGCAAATCAGCTCCTTGGAGTTGTTTCATGGGACTCAGTTCTATGGAGAATTCCCCTAAAAACTGCAGGATTTGGGCCAAAATGCATAAACATATCCAGTTTCACACCTGAGATTCAAGGTTTTTGGACAGATCTGTGAAGGTTCTTTTACACTATTTTGAGAGGAATTGGATTTCGTGGGGTTGGATTTACACTGGTTTTGTTTGGGTGGTTTCTTTGGAGAGGGTTTGTGTTTAGGGTTCGTGCATATGGCAACGACTGGTGTGCAGGAGGGCTTGCATGAGGATTGTAGTTTCTATTGTTGAACAACAAGAGAAAAAGGAGGAGGTGTATGGGCATTGCTGGGGAATTATTGTTCAATTAAAGAACCAAGTCAAAGAAACTACCCTCGATCACCAGTTCTTTCTGTTACTTAGGACTTTCTAGGTATGCATTTTCTTTGCCTTATTGGGATGATATCTCTTTCTGTGAGACATGCCAATGAAAACGTTATGATAGCCAAAAAAGAGGGGTCCAAAACGTTATGATCTGAATTGAATGTCATTTAGTTAGGTTGAATATCTGTAATTTTACTTTTAGAACTAGTGCAAATAGTTTGACCATATATGTATTTGGAAAGGATGTGCATGCAACACATGTATTGAATCTGTTTGTTTATTTTCAACATTGTTTGAGCAATCTGTGTATAATAACAACCCTTGTTTTTTGGTCACAGCCCTATCTTAAGAGTAAGTCTTAACGAAAGGCACTTGAAGACAATAAGTAACCCTGAGAATGAAGACTTAGTTGTACTAGTAACATAACACCTAGTGTAACATAACACTAATGTTGTAGTGGTTAGTTGATATCTTCCCTAATATGCAATTACCATCCCATGAAATGCTACATCAGCAACTTACCATCATCCTTCTTTCCATCATCTAACATCATCATCTCATTTGTTCACACTTGCATTGCATTTATCACATAACAACATTTTCTAAAAATGCCAATTCCATCCACTGCACTCGAACATTATATAATGTTAACTCAAGGTTAACAATGTTACAATGGGTTGTGAACATTGGGAAACGGGGAGGAGAATAGGAGTAGAAAACATTGTTGTAATGTTACCACCAAGTTATAAGCTTGTTTTGGGGGTGCTTTAAGTTGTTGCCAAACTTTTCAATAAAATCTACATTTTGTGCAAGATTAGTTGTTAAGCTAAACATTGAGTTACCACTAACTTATTACCAACTGCCAACATGGATAGCACATTTATTTTTATGTTTAATAACATTGCGTATGTGAACAGAAAGTTTTAAATGATTTTGTTGTCGTTCACTTGCCACCAAGATTAACACCATGTCTAATTCTATCTTTAGGTGGTGAAAACTTTCATTCTTCTCCACCCTTTTGATTCTAATCTTTCAACAACCATTGCAAAGTAATTGGTTGTTAAGAAAGATAATTTGTTGTACAATATTCTCCATTTTATTTGAAATTTTTTTTTTAAGTGTCAAAGAATATTTCTTAGATTAGCACACATCCTATCCTTTAGTGATTTTTTTTTTTAACCAAATGCATTTTAAAATTTGTAAAAGATTTTCTTGTTTAGTTGTTGTATAATGGCATTGAGGCCAATGTTGCATTGAATTGTTGTGACCAAAAAAAAGTTCATAAATTTTGTTGCATCACATGGTGGGTGAGCAAACACAAATTGTTGAATTGTTGTAGTACGATCTTGTGGGCTATTTTTAAATGCATGAAGTTTCAAGTGATGCAATCTTGTGAATTGATGGCATGTATTGATTTTGGATGAAGTTGGTTACAACACTTTGGCATTCAAGGTTAATTCCTAATGGTGGTACTAATTCTATAAAAGGTTCTAAATAATGAATTGTGATCAAACCATAACTTGGATTTAGTGATCACCTTCTACACGGTGCATGTGGTTAAGGGGGATGTGATGATTGTTGTGTAACTTTTGGAAAAATGACCTTCCAATAAAATAAAAAAATTGTGGGTAGGATCAAAAGGTTTGTAAGTTCAATACTTGTGTATGGCATGTGACAAATGTTTGTGGCTAGAAAAAGAACTTATCAATGGGTTTTGCAAGGTGCCCATACCATGCTTATGTGTGTCATGAAGACATTTGACATGGTGCAACTTTAAAGGAAAGGTGATTTATGCAATTTAAATGAGATCATCATGCTTTATATACAACTAATATAGTCATCTAATGTAAGGTAGATCATGTGGTTTAAAACTATTGGGGTGAAATTTTGCATCGCTTTTATTCAAGTCCATTTGAACATCCAAGATAGTTAGAAAAAATACACATGATGTATTTAAGTATTGGGTGGTGTCCAAGTCCAACTAGAAAAAACATGGGATTGTTGATCACATCAACTAAAGAGTGTCAAATCCATTGTGCAAGCTCTTATTCAAGGTAATGCTAATCATGGGTGTTCTACAATGTCAATGGTATGAAGTCTAGATCCATTAAAATGAAGTAGATTAGATCATGGTTGTGAATGACGAACAAAATTTCAAAGTGTCCAAATAGTAGTTGAATGTTAATGCATCAACATTGCATCAAATAATTTGGACAAAGATATAAGGCCACCAAATTATTTGGTGACATTGTTGTTTTAGCTTGGATTTGGGGATTTGGTGATGCATTTAATGTTTTTTTTCCCAATAGAATATCATGTAATTAATTTCTACAAACTATTGAGTAAAATTAAGTTAATCAACTAAATGTCACAACCCTAATTTAGGTGCATGACCAACTCTTAAAATTGATGTCCAACAAAGTGTTATGCGAAAGTTCCATGCTTCCAAGTAGAAAATGGAACTAAATTTCATAAACAAACTAGGACACAAAGAAAAGGAAACAAGTCAAAAGATTGTCTTGATACTCACACATAGTCACACAAGTGTGAAAGAACGCAAAGGAGGTGAACCCTAAGCACTCCCAAATGGGAATCATTTTGGGAGTTGAAATCCTAAAATGTCCCTAATTTTTGGGACAAAATTTTCAAGTAATAAACATTCATCAAATTAGGTCCCCCAATATATCATTGGAAAATTCTCAAAGCACAAATGTTAAAAGTGAACATGCATTCCATTTGGAATTGTGAGCTAAAAGTTATTGCCAAAAAAAGGTCAAAAATCAAGCTAACAACTTGACTCCCAACGATTAAAACCCAAGAAACTGAATCAAATGACCTTTTATCAAAGTAGGGAAACATTTTTGGAAAGATCTTGAAAAAGGCTATAATATAGTTTGGTTGCATCCTCAAAACAACCCACTTTGAGGGAATTATGAGGTTTCAAAGTTTTGGGACACTATTTATCCCAATTTTGGAGTTTTGGAATCTATTTTGGGACTCCCATGAATTTTGGCCATTCTAATGTAACCTTTATGGTCAATCATAGACAAAATCTCGTAAGGGGAAGGTAGGGTCAACTACATCACATAAGAAAATCATCATCAAGGAAGTACAATCGTATGAAAAAAACACTAATTGATGATGTCCTCCCCCTTACCAAACAAGCCTAATGGCACCAAACACAACAAAAGACACATTAATGAAAATTTGTCTACTAACATCCATAATTTGGCTATGAATGTTAATGACCCTCTAGGTGGCCATACCAACCTCCATAATAAAAGTCCAAGCTTGATGAAGTATCTTGTTACTAGAATAATTATCATAAAACCATAAGCAATCATATTCAACCCATAGAAAGTAAAAGATAAAACTATGCATGAAGAAGATTCAACGGTTGCCTAATGTAAGTGTAACCACCAACATGTAGCCTATGAATATGAAGATCATCCTCTTCGCTCCTAAGAGTAATCTCTCCTAGAACAAGATGAAAGGCCATGAAATATAAAGTCCTTGAAAGCTTCCCATTTAGTCCATATTTTATAGTAAGCATCTAGGGCAAGTCATGAAGTGACATTGTGGAATCTTGATGAGACCTTGTTAAAACAAACTTAACATCTAGAAAAAATGCCTGTGCATTCTACCCATGAACCAATTGTTAAACCTCAATTGAAAGGTGAACCAAACAAAGATTGATACTTTGAAAGGTTTGAAACTATGCCAAAATATAGCAAGGATTTTTTGTGAAAAAATATCTTGCAATTCAAGTTTCTAAATGAATATCATGAAGATGAAAATATTCTTGTTCTTGCAACTTATGCTAGAGAAACCATTTATCTTGGTAGTTTATCTAAAGAATGAAGTGTCCCCAATGTGAATCATGGTTTTCCAATGCCATTTGTCAAGACCCCAAGGTAGATGGTCAATGAAGCCAAGATCAAGAAGCCACACAAGGACCTTTGATTGTAAATCAACATTAATTTTGTCCACTTTGAAAGGAGCTCCATGCTTATCTTGAATGAACACCCTAACACACACCAATCCTCATGATTGAAATTGGACATTGTGAAGGTTCTTACGAATCAACATATTATAGGGTGATCTATTAAGTTTGAAAAAATTGGAATTAAAATAAACCTACAAACTTGTGTAAAGGATGCAGTCACACTAACACGTACATAAGTAATTGTAACCAATGTTTGGTTTTGTGTATTTAACATTTAATAAATAAATAAATAACTCCAAATGCAAGTTTTTTCACATAATGTTACTTTCAATGTATTGGTATATCAACTTAAAAGTTTGAAATCAATCTAATGAATGAAAAATACCCAAAAACATTTTGAAAACATTGTAACCAGTGTTTTTAAACGATAAAAGATTTGTAAATGGACTTGAATTTTTTTGACAATGAGATTTTTAGCAATTTTTTTATGTAAACCATAACATAATAATGTGATGAAAATTTTAAAGAATTTTGCTCAAAAGATTCCAAGAATATCCTAAAATAAACACCCAATAAATAGTCACCCAAGGGGTGGGTCCAGTTCATGATATCCTATTTGCACCTTAAATCCATGAATCAATAGAGCTTTCCTACACAACTTCCAAGCAAAGCCAACCATTCAAGACATGTAGAAAATTAATAATTAATGCAAGGTTCCAAGGAAGTTGGGATATTGGAGTTTATGGTTGAAACATTAAATGGGTGTCTTTTAATGTGTTATAATGTTAACAAGTTTTTTAAACATTAAACTTAGTTGTCCCAAAAATGTTGTACTCTTGTGTAGCCTACAACAACCATGGCCCTTCTTGTAGTAATTAACAACACCAATGAATGAAAACACATTACAAGGGGGCTAAATGACACACCCCCAAACTCCTTAAAAGACTCATATGCGAATCCGAAGGTGAAAACAATGGAAGGAAAAGGGGTTGGGGTGCGTTCCCTAGCTTACAACACTTTGGGTGTAAAAGGGGCGTGCTGGAATGTTGGGATGAGCATTAGGATGAACTCACAAGCGAGAATTCAAAATGAGATCAACCTGCATAACCAATAAGGAGGGCAATTAGTGTAAGTTGAATGGAAGTGGTGTAACGAACTTAATAAAGACAACTTCAAGCACGCACTTTACATGGCCCACAACCTTTGGGAGGAGGTGCCACTCCCCTCCTTATAGTATACTTTGTGCCTTTCCATGGGGACTACATCCAAATATCACTTTTTTGCAGGACTCCCAAGTGGGAGTCCCAAAATTGGGATTTTTATTATCCCAAAACTTTAGCCATTCATATATTTTTCAAATCAAGTTGTTTTTTTAGAATGCAAGGCAATATCTTGTAGCCTTAAAAAAGATATTTCCAATGGTGTATAACACGCCCCAAGCCAACCTCATTTGACCCCTTCTTTTAAAGGATTTGTGGTTAGGAAACAAATGTTTAATTTGACTCTCGCCCCTTCTTTTGATCATAACTCATGCAAATCAGGTCTAAATGAATAATGGAAAGGCACTTTAAGCATTTACATTTCATGACCTTTGTAATGGTGTCTTAGGGGCCCAATTTGACACATGTTTGTTTTTTTAACCAAGATTCTGAACATTCACAACTCCCGCACCAATGCAATTCCCAAAATGGGAATGCATTTGGGAGTCATTGGGCTTCATCCCTTACATTCTCCCCCATTTGTGAAAATGTGTTTCACACCTAAACACACGTTCAACCTCATGGGCCCTTGTAGTTCATACATAGTTATGAATCCAATGTTAGGGTTGCGACACTAAGATTATTATCACATTTTTTCAAGGGTCCCATGTCTGAACTTCAACCATGTCATTATTATGAAAGATTTTCATAATTTTTTTACATATTATAGTAGGTCAAAACTTTTAAAAGTCAAATACCAGAAAGAATATATTATTTTATTTCATATGATGTGATGTTCTAGGGTCCAACCACACTATTGGGAGCCACATGTGCCCCTTTAGACCACTGCTTTATTTTTATAATCTTTTTAATACATCTTTCAAAAAAACATTCAAATTTTTTTTTTAATTCTTAATATTATCATGTTAAGCTGTATATTTTGAAATTTCCAAAACGTGTCATTAAAAAATATTTTCAAATTGTGCTATTAGTGTCAAAATTATTTAAAGTTACTTTTATGTAAATTTTAAGCAATGGTTACGAGAGATTAAAAGTCCTTATACCTATTTTTCACTCATTAGATTAATTCCAAATTTTTATGATATGTACATAATTTATTCACAATAATTTTTATTATTATTATTTTATTTCTTTTTTATAATCCAAAGTTCAAAAAATCAAACAGTGGTTATGACTACTTTTGGTACGTGTTAGTATGAATGCACCATGTAATATATTTGTACCAAAAACATATACATCGAAAAATACTAACAAATGCAAATATACTTTAAAAAAGATTGAAATTATTTTTATTCTTTAAAATTTGTAATATTTACTAAACATTGTGATTTCATATGATTGGAATAAGTTTGTGAACCATATGAAAAGTTTGATAATTATCATCTCACAACTTGATATTTTTCATGATGATGACCATAAATATGTGGTAAATTAATATTTTGACAAATAATCATTTTCAAACAGAAAATGACAAGATATGTGAAGTGAACCATTTTTAAAATTTTCATTTCAATTTTTTTTAATTGATTAATTCAAACCCAAAGGTAGTCCTAAAAAATGGGTTTTATTATATTACATATACTATAAATATACCAATTATTCCTTGAATTTAATCTTTTAAAATTCAAATAATTCAAATAATACTAGATAACATTTATTTTGGGAAAATCAAAATAAATGCAACACATTTTGCAAGTGTATACTTTATGCACATGCCATGAAACTGCCCAAGTTGGACCCCCTATAATGTGCTTTCACCTTAATGTCAAAGGGTAAGTTGTTTTCATTAAAAATAAAAGGGTTACCAAAAAGTGGTAGCTACATTACCACATTTAGGTTCTAAATGTCAAATTTTCAAAGGCTAGCTTTTACATTTTTCAAAAGACCTAAAATGTTATTCCAAAAAGGAAAGGTGGATTTGCAAAACTTTGGGGTAATAAAATTCCAATTAATATCCATTGGCTTCATTGAATGCATGTGCCCAAGGGGTTGGGCATGCTCCACTTTGTGCTTAAGTGAATCTTTCCAAGGTTGGTCACCATGAGCAACGCCCTAAACTAATAATTTAACAAGGAATGTTTTAAATTGTGCCTTGAGGTCAATTATATATAATATTCCATTTGCAACAAGTTGGGTTAAAAAGTCCCACTTGATTTTAATTATTTTCCTTTCAACACCTCCATCCCAAATAAAGTTGTAAGTGAAAGCTTGTTGTTGCCCCATGAAATCAATTTAGCTTTAAAAGAGGCCATCAAGTTGTCAAAATTTGCCACAAATGAAAGATGAGAACCTTAAGCACACCTAGGTGCTTGACACCTTCCCATTACAAAATCCATTTAAGCCCAACATCCAAACATCATTCCCAATCCTTTGGATGTCTTTCTACCTAATTGGCAATAGATTTTTCTCAATTTACTTTTGTTCCAAAAACAAGGCAAAAATTGTCCAACACACACTTGAAATTATCCACATTGTTGGCAATTGCTTTCAATTAAATGGCATTGTCATCTACAAAGGACTAGTCCTTCAAGATGGCCCCTTGGTAGGTTAAACCTTGAATTCCATGCTTCAAATTGTTCAAGAATAACCTAAATTAGAATGTCTACAACAAGAATAAACAAGTTGGGAGCAAGGGGAGGATGGCTTGTGCATGAACATAAAGTTTAAGCTTGGAGCTTTGAGTTTGGAACTTAAAGTTTAATGTGGTTTTAATCCACCTACATGGATGAATGATTTCATATGGATGAATGTCATTTATGCATGGATGAATTTCATTTATGATCTGGATTAAATAAATAAATCATTAGATGAAATTCATCCATGATTGAAAGATAAATAAATTGAAAATTGTTTATACCCATCCTCATTTTTTATCCAAATATTAATATCTCAAACTTGAATGTCATTTAATAATGACGGATAATGAAATTGTTATAATGGGGGAAAATATGATGATGGGACCAAAATGATTTTAAAATTTTAGTTTAAGAAATCATTTTCATGAACAATGTTAAAAAATTCAAGAAATGTTGTCATGGAATGAGTGTCATCCCCCCCACCCCAATTGTTGTTAACAAGATTATATATTTACTTCATGGAAAACTAAGGTGCTTTGAAAATGATAATTATTAAAAAACCCCATTGTCATCTATGATAGTAGGTTGTTTGAATAAAGTTAATTAAGGTGCCTAAACTGAATTTTAGTAATAAAACTAAGGTGCCTTGAAAATGATAATTATTAAAAAACCCCATTGTCATCTATGATAGTAGGTTGTTTGAATAAAGTTAATTAATGTGCCTAAACTGAATTTTAGTTTATTTTGAGATTATTACTAATGACATTACATAGTTTTAAAATATTTAAAACATTCAAAACCCATTGTTGTCAACAACATTGGTTAAAATTGAAGAAAGTCATGGCACCTTTGACAAAAAAAGAAAAAAAATGATAGTTATAATAGGTTTGAAAAAAGTTGTGACACCTTTAAAGGAAAGCGAAGAAAAACCCATTATCATCAATGACATTAGGTCAGCTTGCTCGAAAAATAATTATAAATAATTTATAAATAAGTAAAATTTATGAATAGTAATGACCATGGGGTGAATATTAACATAATAATGACAATATAATTAAAACATTTCTAAAATAATGGCATTTAAAACCATAATCATGAAATACATTTATAATGAAATTTACATTACATTATTCAACAAATGTTATACCATATATAATTAAATTTAGTTTCATGAAGCTCTAATTAATTAAAATTATGAAAAAAAATATCCATAAAAATTTAATTAAAATAAAACAATCATCCATAATTCTGATGGAAGTTTTATTTATTAAAAACATGTACTAAATGCAAATTTTTTTTCATCCATACATAAAATGAATGAAAAAATCATTCATCCATAACAAAGAAGAATGCTTACATTCATCCCCATGTTTATTTTTAGGTTTATTAATACAACATTCATTTGGTGGTTAAATTTTTGGGTTTCATTTGCATGTGTATAAAGGAAAAGTCATTTTACCATCCCAAGTTCAAACTCTAAGCTCTACGCTCATGCAATAGCTTACTTCAGAACAAGGGGGCAACCATGTTTAATAGATTTTTAAAGATGAAAGGAAAACCCAATTTCCTCATTGCCTTCATAACAAAGGTAGCATTTTAATATAAAAAAGAGACCCATTTTATTCACTAAGCACAAAACCATAACTTTTCTAGGCTTTTAAAGAGGAACCCCACTCAATCATCACAAACTTAATGGGTCACAATTTGGTAATGATAGTTGTGTGAAATTTGTTTTGCATAAGTTTGTATGGAATAAACATAGATGTTATTCATCTACTTGTGTTGTTTGAACATTGATGTCATGTGCATGGTATAAACACGAATGTCAAATGCCTATTTGTATTGTTTAGACATGAATGTTGTGTGTCTATTCATATTGTTTACACAAGGAAATTGTGCACACAATTTTTGTGTTTAAATAATGCACAACATTCATGTTTAAACAATACGAACTTATGAAATAATAGATTTTGCACAAATTTGAAATGAACCTATGAAACCTATAAATTTGTGATGATTTTATCAAATTATGTTTTTTCAAAATCTAAGAAGACCAAAACTAATTTTGGTTGTTTTCTTCAACCCATTCCATAACTTCTTTATCTAAAAAGTTATTGTCCATGATACAACATCCCATCACAAAACTTATTTGGTTAGGTCTTATGATATTAAGAAGGTAAGTATATATTTTCCTATTTAAAAGTATGGTAAAATCTTATAAACATTTACCCAACAAGGCAATGCTAGGGACGTTTTCCCAATCCTTGAATGATCCCTAATTTTAAACATGAGGGTTATTAGACCTTGATTGAAAAACCAAACGTTTTTCCCATTGAAAACATGGCCTTGAACTCCTCTAAAAGGTCTAGGGTAGTGGTCTCAATGTTTTCATAAAAATATTCAATGGGCAACTTGTTTTAACCTAGGGCTTTCCTACTTAGTAAGGATGAAATTGCTTCCTTCACCTCCTCCAGAAATAATCATTTTATCAAGTAATAGACACCAAAGAAAACACATTTTCCCAAAACTTTTGTTGTTCGATAATAATGTTTTGAGAGAATACATTAGCCTTATATAAGAACACAAAATTGGCCAATGAACTTGGAGAAATCAACCTATTTTGTGGTTAAGGTACCCTTTTAAACTATTTCCTTTATCAAGATCATTTCCCCATATCCTATGAAAATCAAAGGACATTTTTTAACAAGTGTCACCATATTTAAACTAGACAACTAATATATGATGGGTAGACCTATCTATTAAGCCTAGAAAGATTTTTACTAACCTTGTTTAGTATGTCTAGAAAGGATTTCCCTTACCCCAACATTGATGAGGTTGTTTTGAAACTAAATATTTACTACGAAGATTTTTTTTAATGGCATTTCACAAGCATTTTTTTTTGCTTCTTCTAGTCTTTCATTAGGGTAGAGTTGCAAGGCATCACCTTAAGGACAACTTCTTCTATTCGTTGAACCCATCCTTTGTGATGTGCATAAGATTTTCACCTTTTCTTTTCCATGTTTACATTAATTGAACATTTAAAGATTAGTTATTGCTCAAAGGGTGGTATTGGAAAACTATTAAGATGATCCAAACTTACTTTGCTAAAGCCAAATGGAAAGGATTAGAGGGGAGTGGTATGACAATTATTTGACCAATGTTTTAGTTTCAATTTTCCCACCTTTGACATCAAGTTCAACTAACACCATAAACTTATTGATGTGGGTTGAAGCAACTAAAAGTGGACCAACTTTACCAACTTTAAAAGTGTAAGATTTTTCCAACAACTTATAATATTTGTCCAACCCCCATATGTTAACCAAGCCATATTGAAAAATTGGGTTATGCCAAATAACAACCTCTCTTTTCCTTAGGAATCTATTGCATTTTTTGAAAGCCCAATTTGTTTCAACCAAGTGGTTGAAATCTCCTCTTAGAAATAAATTTTGTGAGGCATCAATATTGCGTTCACTTATGCACGTCCAAAGTAGAGGCCTTTCGTACATGAGGTTTTGGCTCCATACACATTAATAACTGCAAAGATTCAAAGTTTAAGATTTTGGAGATTATTAATTGGATTTTTCCAAGCATTAAGATGGCATGACTTATTACTTTAAGAACAACATTGTGGCCCATAAGAATGGTAGTACTAGCACAAAGTCTTTGAAAAACACCTAAAGGAATAACAAGATTTAAGAAGATATGCACCTTTAAGAAACCCAATCCCTTTTGTAAGATTATTACATTTTACCTCTTTTACATGTGTTATTGCAACAAAATAATTTGAAGAGAAGAAGGGAAAGAGGAAAATTGAATTCTTTTTTTTTACTTGTTGGCATTCCTACAAATATCTAATCCTTTAACATTAAGTAAAACTAGGTGGATGGATGTACTATATATTCATTTGTGGTTGTGAAATAGACAACTTGAAGGTTGATTGATCCCTATGTAACCTATGCATGATCTATTACTTTTATAGTCCCAACACCCTCCCCAAAATTTGTTTTATTGATTGTGCCCTTTGCCGCAACATTATTTATTTTGATGTCTTTTACATTATTCTACCCAAAGTTTTATAGTGTGTTTATAAAATGCGTTGAAATATTTGTAGCACGTTATAGCAAAATGGGATGAGGCATAAAGGTCAAGTGACTAGTTCTTACCCATTTAATTGCACCATCTCAATGTCCTTTGAAAGGGACTCAAGATTTTTTTTCAAGTCCTAGAAAATGTGTCCCTTATAAATCCAAGTTGTGGGTTTCGAAAGGAAATGCAATGTCTACCTCATTTGAAGTTGATCCCTTAGGATCCTACCTTTGATTCTCTCAACTCAAGGTCCTTGGGCTCCTTAATCTACTCCTTTAAATGTGCATTTCCAGAGTTTTGGGCAAATGGATTATTTAAGTTTTTAAGTATTTAAGCTTGTACCATTTGCAAGAGTTTCTACTAACCATCGCATTTAAGTATTCAAGTTTGTTTGGTGGGTTTTTTTAGGGCATTTTTCCATGTTGAGGGTGAAAAACACACTAAACCCCCCAAAAATTGTAATCACAATATAATATTTCTGCAGTTAAATTTTTTTGGTAACACATGGACATCACCTTGGATTATTTTTACTTGTTTTAAGTATATTTGAATAGCTTTAGACTTAATCTAATCAACTATTTTAAAAATTCCAACAAACATTAAAGAATTTGAATGTATGGAGTATATTTGTGAGCAAATAATACTTGTCGCAAAGTTTGAAATTTTGAATATGTACTTGAAAAGTATGATCGTTGATGCAATTCTTGGGTGAATTTTTTTATGGTGTGTATGATATTGATATACATCATTTAAAGCTAGAAAAAATTATAAATTTAAAACTTTTGGATGAAATTCCATTCAAATAATTGTTTTTTTGCATTTTTTAACAATAAATGCATAACAATATCTTCTTTCTAGGAAAAAAATCACTATTATATAAAAAATAAGGAGATTTTACAGATGGGCATTGCATTATTTTTTCAATTTTCTTTTGTTTGGTAATGTTTCATGAATCACAAACATGAAGCCTTATGGCTATTGAAAAATTGTAAGTTATATATTATGTGTACATTGATTTTATTCAATCCTCTTCATCTAACCATTGGATAAAGATTAATTTTGACTAAAAATGAACTTTGAGTTCCAAAATGTTGTTGTGCAAATTCTAAAGTTTTTTGCTTATGTTTAGGTTAACCAAAGGATGTCATCAAGATTTAACTTATTACCTATTATAATACTTGTTATACATCACCTTTTTTGAACAAAAGTCACTCACCCTTAGTGTGCTTTCACCCTTGAACCTTTTACCATTTGGTCATGTTAAAAATTGAATGATTTATTTATAACAAGAAGTTCTTTACCAAACTATTAATTTGAAGGTGGTGCAAACCTTGATGATGTGTCCAAACTTCCTACACCAATGGCATTGATTTGGCAAACTTGTGTATAAGATTTTTTTGATAGTATTGTGGCCCATAGTTTTATGTTTTCTAATGCATCCTATTAGTTGCTGATGTTTTAGCTTCTAAAGTGATCATTAGGCCAATCACATGTTTGACATATGAGTTTAGTGCTTGAATCTCCAATACTTCCCTAGGTCAAAACTAGTTAAAATCTACCAATAGTTTGTCACAACATCACCTTTATTTATATTTTTTTACTACACATGAACACAAAATGGATTATATTGATGTTCTGGATATAACATATTGGTTTAAACTATTATATTTTAAAATATTTAACATTTTTGCATTCATTCAAATCAAGATGGGAATCAAAATATATGAATACAGCAAGGAGTCTATTCTTTTACCCGTAGCTAATACACCTTAATAGTTTGGATATAATTTTAATGGCCATGTGGGTGAAGGCTTTTGAGTTGCAAAATATGTCATTGAGGTTGGGAAATTGCACCATTATTGTGTGTGTGAGCAAGAGCAAAAGTTCTTCTGTTATATCACCGAAATTTGGTTTATACCAAGAAAAATTGAATGACATTCCATTCCAATCCACCATCACAATTTCATGCATGTATCTTTTGCCCAACCTCATTTGAAAACAAAACATCAAAGAACCCCTATGTTAAAAGTTTCATGAACACAAAAGATTTATGGAAATGAAGTTTCATACAATCCAAAGAAAACTGTGTGATGGCCACCCTTCATGTAAGTATTATAAAAGCATTTAGTTCCTTGCATTTCAAGTGCCTAACGGTTGTGGTAAGTCCGCACAAAGTTCCAATGTCTAGTCCATGGGTGATGCACCTTGAAATTCTTCCTTAGAGGAGAGAACAACATTTAAACCATTACTTGGAGGAACCTTAGTTGCCATGGGTGGCATTTTGATGAACTTGGTTGTAGCTTGTTTATGAAGTGTGTCTTCTTGTGTAACTTTCACCTTGTTGACCACAAGTTGTTCACAACCTTCGTGATTTGTAGCAAAAGCATATGTCTTGCTCTCCCCATTATTTCCCAAAACCTTTGAGCCCTAAAAAGGTTGAAAAAAAAATTTTAAATGAGGAAGGGTAGTACCTTGACAAGGAAACCAAATTTGGTGAAGGAGACAAATTTCCCCCATTGTCGAGTGCCTCTAAAACTTACATTTTGAATTGAGCTTGGAAAGTGGGAAGAATTACAAAACTCCTTTTGTCATCATTGTTCCTTTGCACACGAAGTTCCACATCCCATAGCTTTATTGAGAAAACATGTCCACCATGTTGAACTTGGAAAAGGAAAATAATTATGACGTTTCATCTGCCATCATTACTCCTTTAAACTTGGACTTTGTGTCACACAACTTTATTGAGAAACAAAAAGAAAAGGGTATAACCTTCTTCCATCATTGCAACTTGTTGCATGACATCATTCTTTGGAAATAATTGTTAAATGAGTGAGTACATATAGACATGTCCAAATTTAAAGCTTGATCATTGTTGCAAAAGTGTAAAAACATGGTTAGGTGGCTCATTTTTCACATTTTGAAGACTCCACATCTTACATTAGCTAAAATTTTTATAATTATAATAATTATCAAACTATGATTCCTAAAATATCCTTTATGCTTTTGCTCACAAATATTGATAAGTTGCCTTATAAATATTTCTAAAAATGTGATTGGTAAAAAAAAATCAATATAAATCTTGGAAATTTCAATGTTAAATGGAAAAAAATGATAAAAAAATGAAAAGAATCACAACATTTCTAAAGAATTCAAATGATTTTTTTTTGTATTGGAAAAAATTAATTGCATCTTAATTAAAATAGTTCATTGATAATGGTTTTTTTTTTAATTGACTTTTATGACACTATTATGACACATTTTTTGAATTCACATTTTTCACTTTTTTTGGTGTGACAAACACAATGTCATCATTTCAAAAGTCCATTATGAGCATTTTTTCTTTAAATTCATCCATAATTTTATTTGATGATCTTCATTAAAGTTTATTGCAACATGGATAATTAAAAATTGATAATGTTAATATTGAACATGGTTTTACATTTTAAGTTCATATGTAATCCAAAAATAAATATAATTATGACAATCCAAACAATCCACTTAACTATGCTTTCATTTTGAATTGTAAACACATTGTTGAACCTAGTACAACGAAACACCTCAAATTGAATTTCTTACTATGTGAAAGACAAATGTGATTTAGCTCTTTAAGCAAGCTTTGAAACATTTTCCTTCAAGATTTGGTTCTTCAGGGTGGACAAAAAAAATCAAGTATTTCAATGGTTTGTGTATTTTGGAATGCCCATGGTTAGTTGCAAAATTGAGGCCATAGTTGGAAACTAAGTAGCCTTAATGGGTCCACATAACTTGTATCTTATATAATCATCAATTTGGGGGGAACTACATGTGTAATTCAAAACCATGTGGTGCCTCTTATTATCTCCAACACATATTCCACAATATTCTCAAGGAATAAGGCAAATACAACTTAGAAGCCAACAAATTAGGCATTATGCCATTTGATCATTAAGAAATTCATTTTGAAAGGCTTGCAACAATTTTTTTCAATTCAATCAAGTTGCAAACATCCTAGCATGTTACTGATTTTATTGGGGCCAATACATATATCAAAAGATGCAAATAAATGTTACCTATCCATGATTTGTTTTTTGCACAAAGTGATGTTTATAAATAATATTTTCATGTGGTGCAAAGGTGTGTTGTTTTGGACAAACATATAATATGTATTAAATACTAATTGCATTTAATTCACCTTTTGAAATCATGATTTTGTTATTGTGCTTAAACACATTTTCCATTTAGAACAATGCTATAAATGTTGGAATTGTAATCTATGGTGTTTTCCACCCAAAAAACTACAAAAGGTGCTTAAGTTAATATTATTGGGTCACCTTTAAAGACCATCACCTTGTGAAAAAGGAATGAGAAGCCAATAGGGTTTTTGTTAGGGTTTTGGTGGTGGTTATCACCACTTACACCACCACCATTAAATTTGAAACCCACACCATCAAATCATAACCATTTGTTGGCTTTTCAAGCTTCTTTTAAAAATCCAAAATTAAGTTTATTAAAGAAGTTTTTCCCATTTCATTACCAAAAGCCACAAAATGCCATCATGTTTCACCATTTTCCTTCTCTAATTGGACATCTTTGATTTTGTTTGTGAAATTCAACAGTAAGCTTCTAAAGAAAGTTTTTTTTCCTTTCATAACCAAACTCCAATGATTGATTTTGGAATCCCTTGTTTTCCTTCGCAATTTGAGGAAAAAACTTCTAGAGGAATTTTTTTTTTTCCTTATTCCAACTTTTGGAAATCCTCATTATTTCACCAAGTTCAAAATTTGTTGTTTTGAGTCTCCATTATGAATCCTTTCATAATAAAACACACTAATATAAAGGAAAAGCTTGTTTAGAAACGAAATATGGACACGCAATAGTTTTAACAACGCTACTTACATTAAAAAACCTCTAAAATCAATAATTTCTCATAGCCCATGCACATTGCTCACACACTTGGCCCACAAATTGCCTTTTGTACACATAAGAACAATGGCAATGGTGGCTTGTGGTGATTCACAAAGTATATTAGAAGGGAAGGGGTGGTGACTCCTTTCAATTTTGGGTTCTATGAATTTTAAATGAGTTTGAATGGCAAATGTATGACCCAATTTGATTCCAAATGCACAAATCACCTTTAGCTTCTTTTGATTTGTGCATTTTCACATGTCCATGCGTTCAACTTTGAGGAGCTTGTCCTACTCCTATCTCAAAGCTCTTTCACACCCTTTTAATGCCCAATGTGTAGAGTTAAAGAAGGTGCCCAATGCTTTTAAATCTTTTGTAATGCATTGTATCGAAAAGCTTACTTCGATCCTTGTCATGACAAGCTTTTGGGGATGCATGTCATTAAATTTATAAATGACAATTATATTGCCTCATGTTATAGAAAACAATTTATCTTATTTGCATATGTCCAAAACATTTATGAAAGGAAAAATATTTCAAAGTGAAAACAATGAAAAATAATGCATGGTAAAAACACAATTTTGAAGAGTCCACATATTACATTAGTTATAATTTCAACAATTATAATGATTATCAAACTATAAATCCTATAATTATTCCTTATGCTTTTGTTAAAAAATATTAGTAAACCACCTTGTAGATATTAGTATACATATGATTAGTCAAAAATCTATGTGAAAGCTTGGACATTTCAATATGAAATGGAAAAATAAACAAAAAATGATGAAAATCAAAGCATTTTCTTAATGAGAGTTTCTTGTAGTGAAAAAAATTCAGTTATTTTATTCTTAAATTCCTCATTTGATGGTGGTATATTTTTTAATTTTTATTTTGACACTACTATACCATAATATTTGAATCCACAATTTTGGCAAACATAGTGCCATCATTTCAAAAGTCCATTATGAGTCCATTTTAAAAAAAAACTTCATCCATAGTTTTTAACAAGATTCTCATTAAGTCTATTGCAACAAGGATAAATAATAATAATTTAATGTTCAATTTACATTTTAAGTTCATTTATAATATTTTTAAAATCATAATTGTGATAATCTAAACAATCCACCTAACTATGTTTTCACCCTACATTAAAAATGAGTTATGGAGTCTTATGACATGGATTTAAACCTTGAACATGCATCCATTTTTTATTAATTGTTAGAGGTTGCAACAAAAATTAATCACTTGCTAGTGATCATTTGTAATTGTTGCATCCCTTGCAAAAATGAACTTTTGGATTTTATGACAAAAATTAGCCACATCCACTTACTTATTCTAGGCACATGAAATAAAACCAAGAGAACATAAGTCTTTTAATCAACTAACAAACCAAGTTGGGTGGGTCCCAACAAGAAAAACCGAAGCTAGAGATATTACAACCAAGGGCTTTTGTTATTGTCCCTTTTTTGGCCAACCTATTTCCCTTTTTAATTGCTTGAAGCAACATTGACTTTTTATTCCTTTTTTTGGCCATGTCCTTAATATTCATTATTTTCTTCTCCATAGAATTTGTAGAAGCCATAAAGCAAATAACTTAGTTTATTTTCCTTCATAGATGTGGGTCATGAATTAAGTTTTTTTTTTTAAAAAGAAAAAGACTTCTCATTATACATAATATGTTTTTATAAAAAAAATCAATTGTGTTTCATTGAAGTTTGGGGTTTCATTGTGATTGTGGAGCTTAGGGTTTTGACAAAGTTTAAAATTACCTTGTGATCATGGATTGGATGTTTGTTGGGATCATTATTTGATCTAGATGCTACTTTCAATCATGGTGGGCAATTCTTTGTTATGTAAATCATGAGCTAAAGAATTGTTATATCAAGATGGATCATCTTCAATGTTTGGGGTTTAGCCAATTTTGTGTGTTTTGTCAAGGAAAAAAAAGAAACATTCTTCTCAAATGTTTTGAATAGAACCAAAACAAAAAAACTCATTGGGAATAAGTAGAAGCCACTATATGGGGCACAACACCAAAAATAAGAGATAGAAAATATATGATGCATTATAAATCCATTTTTGATTCTTTTGATAATTTGGTTGAAAAATTGATATCATTCTTGAAATTTGAATGCATTAATCTAGTGAGGCCACAATTGGAATTTTTTAAAAATGTTTTAATTGTGGTACATAGTTTGATGTGGGTGCATGTATTATACATTAATATGTGGATGTAATTTGTGATGTCCTTTGTGACAACAACAAGTTTTTTGGCAAGTACATCAACACCCCATTTGGAGACTGCTTGTTGCACATCATACAACAATTTTAGGAGTTCACATGTTTGTTAAACATATGTGGTGCCATTCATGGTATTCACATCCCATTAGCTAAAAGGCCAAGTAAAAGGTACATTTTTGTAGCATTTAGATTATTACAATATAAAAAAATCTCATAGCATTGTCCAAAAGTTGTATGTGATGCACCAAGGATGTTTTGGAATCTTTGTGATGGGCAATTTGGGGGAATTCATGATGGGGGCCAATTGAACATTTCTAGTTTATATCATGAATTGAGGATTTGACAATTTTTTCAAGAGGCAATGATTATTATTCCAGTTGTGAAGATGAAACCTTATTCAATTGGTGATTTTGCTTATCCATAAAAAATTATTTAAAAAAAATTTGGAAGTCATGTAATCCAAATGATGTATATAAAAAGAAATATGATAATAACATGAATTCTAGAAGGGTTATCATAAAAAATGTTTTTGGTTCTTTGAAAAACAAATGGCGAATAATGAAAAATTTAAATGATTGTGTTAATAGGGCCCTTCCGATTACAATAACTTGTGTATTACACAACTATTGTGAAATGCGGAAATTTAAAAAACCGGGTCATTTGAATGATGCAATAAAAAAGGATAACCTTGCAAGATTTATAATTGATAGGTTGCCAATTTTGAGGGATGGAGATTAAGTTAAACAAGTAGGAAAATTAATGAAAATAAATTTGTTTGAACAATTATGTGGTTGGTAGACCACCTACTAGGGGTTTGATTTTTCACATTGTACCTTAAGGACAAATTGGAATTAAAAATATTATTTCATTTGTTGTGCACATAGATGTTGCAAAATTTCAATGAAATCACACATCATTAATCTCCAAAAAAGGACTTGAAAAAATAATGTTATGAAATGTTACCACTTATACAATTATTAGGCTTCAAAAGATCTTTGGGCTTTAGTACTTCAGCAAAAACGACAACCATTTGTAATTGTCCCTCCAAGAACAATTTCCTCCCCACTTGCTCATTTTCAAGTATCTAAGTTGTGATACCTTTGGTCAATTGCATCTTCAAAATCTCCATTTTTTTTTGTAGTTTGTGAATATTCTTTGATGGTTTTTGTAATTGATGGAAACCCCCCAAATAGGCATTTTTTTGTTTGATTTTCTTCTAAAACTGAATGGATTACAAGCCTTTGTCCTAAGTGAAAGTACATTAGATGTTTGGTTAAATGTTGATTGGGTGTGACATGTTCATAAGGAAAGATTGGGAGTTAGTTCTCAAGGGCTTGATGTTGTGTTTTTAGAATAATGACACAACGATCATCATCCAAGTTCACCATTTGAAGATGAGGTAAACCAAAACCCTAATCTATGCCACCACTTGCACTTGTCATTATTGTTGTACCACCTAAAATGTTACATAAAACCTATCATATCATGACCAATAATATCGCAACCCTAGCCTTGGGCTCGCGACCAAAGCAAGGGCTTGCAAGGTTGCATGCCAAGAAAGAAGCCCGGGAGTGAAGGAAAATGTGAAGGAATGAACCCTCACACTCCCAAGGGAGCTTCCACTTTGGGAGTTTGGAGTCTCGATGGACTTCTGAATCTTCAAAGAGCGATTGCAAGGGTCAAAACCCAATGGATTGAAGATTTATTTATATCATTGGAAAGATATTGAAATGTAAATGTCTAAAATGGGCTTGCATGACCAATTTGGAGACTGAAAACATAAGTTATAGCCAAAAGAAAAGTCGAGAGTCAAATTGGTAGTTTGACTCCTGACCACTAAAAGTCGGGAACCGACTCAATTCCCTTGTGTGCAGGTGGCGTGCGACATATCATTCGAAAGCTCTTGACGAGGGCTAAAACTCTCCTTCAAACCTCATCTCAATTGGAAATCTGCACACAAAGTTATGGGGCCTAAAAGTTGCAGGAGTCCCAACTTTGAGAATTTCGGGACTCCCATTTGGGAGTTTCGGGACAAAATGTCATTTGGATGTGGGCCTCATAGAGAGGCACAAAGTATATTATAAAGGGGAAGGTGGTGGCTTCCCCCAAGTTTGGGCCGTGGTGAGTCTTGTGAATTTGAGTTTGTTCGTGGCTCGTCTTAGCACCAAAAGTGCTCCAACTATGCATTAACCAACTTGTTGTTTGGTTTTGTGTAGGTCCGTGTGAGTGATTAAGTGTTTTTCATTCTTCCTAATTTCATCTTGGAGTTCTAACATGCCCCTCTACCCCCAAAGTGCTACGAACCAGGGAGTGTGTCCCCAACTCCTTGTTCTTTTGTTGTTTTCACTTTACATTCACGTTTGAGTTTATCAAGTAGCTTGGGAGCACGTCAAATAAGAAGGAGGAATACCTATTACATTACATGTTTCATGTTTTTCACGATAATTCTTTCTCATTTTTGCGATTTTGTTTCCACATTACTTCCGAATATGTGTTACTTTAATGGGGAATGTTGAATTAATTTTATTTGTTATTTCCTTTCAATCCTTTGCAACCATGGGTTGCTTATGATATTCTCAATGTTTCTCCTCCTAAAAATCAATCACCATTTACAATTTCCCATGGGTTCATAACCTCCTATCAATGTGAGGTCTCTCACCAACTTTAAGGTCCAAAACCAATAGTCGCATTCAAACCCAACCCTTGAGAAGAAAGGGAGTTCAAATTCAACCCTTGGGAAGAAGGAGAACTAGATGCTTCCAAAAAATATCCCATGAAAGAATTGGGTACTAGCATTTCCTCCAAAATCTACACTTTGGACTTTATAAACTATGTGAGTCTTTGGATTATCTTTGGATTTTGTGATTCTCTAGATTATCTTTGGATTCTCTAGACTATCTTTGTCCCATGCCCAATTTTCCTTTGTGTTTGTTACAATGTGTTATGTTGGGCTTTTATGGTCTTTGTTCAAAAGAGTTTAAATTTTTTAAATTTTTGGGTTGGATTTTTTTGATTTGAAGTGAGTAACAAAGTGAAGTCACCATGTAGCCAACATAATGATGAAATAGGGCTTGTGAGTGTTGTGCTTATAGCAGACACAAAGGCATACATGCCATTTTCTAGGGCATATACACCCTCCACTCACCTCATGTGCATGTTGTAAATAGTTTTGTCACGTTAATTGGTTAACAAAAATAAAGTTAAAAAATTACATCAATTATGGTGTAGGGTAAAAATTGAGTAGACATGGTAAATAAATAATGGGCTTATGGTTTTAACACAAGGGGGTATATGATTAGGGCACTGTTTTGAATTCATGCATGAGTTCTACATGAGGCATAATAAAGGTAAATTATTTTGACCTCACATGTGACAAACCATTGGATTACAGAGAAGGAGATGTCAAATATATGAAGGTTCATGGATGGAAAGGTGAGAAATCTAAAAGACTAGTAGGTGGCGTAATTTTATAACTTGCCTAGAGTTCATGAATGATAATATCTATTAGACATATATAAAAGGAGTTGATGATTCATCCACTTTCGCTTCAAATATTCAAGGGGTTGTGTGCAAAGCTTTAAGCTCATTCTTATACAGTCATGTTATTAATCCTCATGTAATAATTTATTTGTGAATAATAAATCTATGATGCAATAAACTTACGTATTGTTTTGAGAATGAATGGTTCACAAGGGAATACTTTTATGTACTTGTTGAGTGATGGCAAAGTCTTTAATAAATGTCTGCGATGAACTTCCATGTGGGTGTAGCTCAAATGAAAACCAATCTTTGTGCACATGTGTGATCCTAGCCCAAGACGTGCAAGTTTCGCCTCTTCTGTTGCGTGTGTTTTGTATGGGATTTCAATGTACCCTTGTGCTAGAAAGGAATTATCTAAAAAATAACCTTCATAGTTGGACCCATGCCAGGCTATAGTCTCATTTAACAATTGTAACATGTTTTGTCATGAGCTATTTCAATTAGTAAATCTTCCCTTATCCATCAGTTGCGCATCAGTTCAGAGTTGATGGGTCTATGTATCACACGTTGAATCCAACCTCAACTACAAACACAATTCCTTTGAAACCTCATGAGGCGTGAACGTGTGCCAGAAAAGGAGCTCTTCCTGCTTTCTTCACCTTCTGCTTTCTCCCCGTTCTTCTGGTTTAGGTTATCAATTAGTCAACAACTCCCAACCTGCTGACTTAGCACTTCGCAAAGCAACACCCATGCCCACTGGGGTGGCCCCATTATCCTCCCATTTATATCTTGCAAGATCAGTCACCTACTTTTTCCAATTTGTAGGAGCTTGTCACCTTGAACCAGCACCCAAGTTGATACTTGATAGCCTTAACTCTTTTTAATGAGGCCTCTTAGTGGCCATATGAAACCAAAAAAATGTTAGATTTGAACTCAGAGACCCTGATTAAATCTAAGCCTGGGATATTTGTAACATTTAGAAATAATATAAATAAATTTGAGATTTTTATCATGGTACTGGGTGCTGGTTCATGCAAGGTGGTGCACTTGGACCAAATCAAGTACCATTATAAAACCCTAAATCATTTGGGATCCTTCAAAAGATTAGTAGTATGAGCGTCATCAGACGAAATCAGGGCCTCTCCTAGTCCAAATTTGGCATTTCCCTGATGAAATATAGGCTCTAGGATATAGCTCCACTCAAGAAGATGAACCTACAAGTGTAGGTGCTGACCCTGGCTGAACTCCACACCCAAGAATATCTTTCCCATCATGTAATAAGTGGAGTAGTCAAGGATGGTTTTAAGCCAGGACACTGGGAACGGATATTGGGCTTAAACTGTAATGATTTCTTATCCTTTGCACTGGATAGGTGGCTTATGATTGGTGACCTCGGAATTCTTTTTTCAAACCCTAATAGGAAATCTTGGAAAAAAACAAATAATGGATATATAAGGTGGCCTCCAAATAGAATAGGTACTTTTCTCCAAGTGCTTTACAGCTTTCCTGCTGGAATCAACTGGGTGGGCCAAACTACAGAAAAAGGCTGCTGGTCTGACTAAATTATGGCAGCAACCTCAAATCCTCTTTACAGCCTCAAAATTAGTCACCACCATATTAGGCCAAAAAGATCACCCTGGAGAGGAGGGGGTTAGCTGCTTCCTAGTCACCAATTCCTATATAAAACATCTCCCTCAAAACCTCTCTTTCAGAAATGGACTATATTGCTCACAATTGTGGCCCCATATCCCAATATTCTTAGTGCATTAGAAAATTTGAGAGCCTTTTTGAAGCAGGATGATAAACACCCCCTACGAACTTTGAGGGTGCTAGTGTGCAGTCCTGCCCTTTTCGAACATCTGGTTTCTCCAACTGTGTGCCAATGGAGACCAGCTGCAGACATGTCACTGGACCACCCAGTGCCCACATGCATTGGAACTGAATGAAGGTGTTGTTGGATTCACATGGCCCCTACTTTTTTAAGTACCCTTTGCAGACTCCTGATTGGTGACACCTCAAGAAAAGTGATTCCCAGGAGGTGCATCTAATAATTTGCTGCCTAAATTTATTATGATGTTTTATTTTTGTCAACTGAAACATGCAGAATGCAACAGGTTGATATTACTCTAAAGATCAGAATTAACCTCCGTTTGAGCAAGCAACTCATATGTAAATAGCAATTTCAATACAGTAGGTAACCATTCAAAATAAGAAATGTGTTGGGTAGGTAATGCCCTACGGCTGGGGTGTTAGCCTTTATACCCAGAGAGTACCAGCCAGGTATCACAGCAACAAAGTATTACATAGGTATTTTGCTTTTTCAAAATGCCTGGACACTGCTGATACCTGATTACCACACATAAGGCACCTCCATTTACACTGCTGCAAAGTGTGGAGGATTTACGTTACATGAAGTTCTCAAGAAAATGAACTCACGGTTCAGAGTAACACCTAGTGGACGTTCCTCAATATTATGTCACACCAACTGAAACATCCATTGTTCCAAAGTCTCTTGCTGTGAAGGTATAGCCAACAAATGCAAAAACAGGTTACAGGTTTACACTACCTCAGAATGAGGTTACTTCTTATTGTGGGGTTAAACTTCTGCTTACTCAGTGTTGCCAAACTTATGGGCATCTGAGATCAGAAGAATCATGCGGCCCAATCATGATCATAGTTCTAAGTTCATGAATCATAATAACCAATGCAGGAAAAAGAAAGACATTACGAACTGGTACTAAGTTCATGAACAAGGCATGTATCCAAAACTTGCAGAGGTGAGTTTAGTCCCAAGTTAAGAGTCGTGCATGTGCATCAGAAAGCTCTCTAGGAATCCAGGTGGCTGTTATCCTTCATCAACGACTGTGCAGATTAGAACTGTAGTCGTTAGACATTAACAAAGAGAAAGGAAAGCTGAGTCTTGACCGGGAGCATCTCACATGCATTCCCAGGGGAAGTTGTTGAATAGTAGCTTACAGTGGGCAGGGATCTGTGTGAAGGCAAAGGCTGGCAATGAAAGCAGTTCCTAGGAGCTAGAATAAACTAGCACCCACTAGTGCACCATGAAGGATGGATGGAAAGTGATCAGGAAACAATTTTCTGTTGGATTCCATTTCCCTAGCTAACCACAGTGGTTAACTCAATTGCTTCTTTTACTAACTACCTACTAACAAACCACAAGTTGGGTTGTTAATAGGTAGGTAGTAAAAACAGCCTTCACCCATGTATAATGGGTCTACTTACCTTGTAATCACCTATTTTCCTGCATATCTACCTATATATAGGACCTATTTACATAATGGATTACCAAGGTGAAACTAGATATTATCTCACTTGAGGTTCATCCACAAATAAGTCACAAGGGCTATAAATATAAATGAATGAAGTTGATAATTCATTCATTTAAAAAAATATATATTTAAAGAATTGTGGGTGGAGCTTTGGACTCATTTTCTATTTCATGATTTCATGTTGTTACTTTGTGTTAAATCATGGGATAAATCATTTGTTTAATGAACCTATGTTGCAATGAACTTATGTGTCCTTTTGATTGTGGACGTGTTGATAAGACAAACGTACATGGTTTTGATGAGTGAACCTCATGAAATAAGCTCTTTAAGCATGTGTGGTGAGCTTTCCATTGGTGTAGGTCACCTAAAAATCAATTTTTACATGTGAGTGATTTTAGCTTGAAACCATGTAAGTTTCACCTCTTGTATTGTTCAAATGCTTTGTATGATGGGTAGGTGTTTTGTGGGCATTTAGTTGTGAAAATATCTATATGTTAGTAGTAGGGATGTAATTGAAAACTAATCCCTATAAGTTTGGACCCTTCTTAGGCTATAAACCCTTTCATGGTGTGTTTGTTGATGAAAACGATGGGTTCAAGGGGTGAATATAACAATGCCGATATAAATGTGATATGCGTGTTTGTGATAATCCAAATTTAAATGACAAGTTTCAAGTTGGAACTTGTTAAGCTATTATTATCACTTTTAACCATGCACAATATGTGAAAGTTCCCCCTTTAAATCATAAGTAAAATGACATGCAAATCTTATTTTGGATGATGTTCATTTAAAAAATAGTGTGAAACTTTGTTTCAGCCTTTGAATACATCTTAAAAGGTTGATAAAAGGTTTTTTTAAATGTATATTAATTAGCCATAATGATCAATCCAAGTTATGGCATTTATAAGCTCAATAGTTTTCACCTAACCATGTGAGAATCATCAATATCTTAAAAATTGATTCATCAAATGTCAAGCACATGAAAAGGTGATATTGTCTATAAGTGGGTTTGCATTAGTCACACCTCCCATTCCACATGAACATATTTGAGCACAATTGTAAAATTTGGCTACATATAATGGACCACTTAATGTTGCATGACAAAAAGCACCCCATTAGCACCCTACACATTTCTTTGGGATGAAAACAGGTCAAATTTGTAGTAGTTTGGGGTAATGACATGGCTTTGGGTCAATATATGTGAACAAGATGTTTTTTAGGCACTACATAATGTGAAAATTGCTATCAAGTAGCTATATAAAATTATTGATTCAAGTGGTTTTATTTAAGTAACCTCCCACCTTTTATTATCTCAATTTTCATGTTTATGGGTGAGGTTTGAGAAATAGTTGGTAAGCCATCTTGGATGTGAGAAATAGGGTTGGAGGCCCAAATAAAGGATGTGGGTGAAGTTGATTTAACTATTATAACTTTGTAAAGGTGATAGGGATGGAATCATTAAATCCTTTAGACATTTCACAATCTAGAAAAAATAAAAGCCAAAGCTTGGGGAGCAAAGACATTGTGTTTTTATTGTTGATATGGGTGCCCACGAAGTAAAAGTGTGTGAATGAGGTCTTGAATAGTTTTTGGGCCCTCAAGTTCGGGGGGACAGTTTTAAAAGTGATATGGGTTTCAAGACCTCGACAGACAGACAGACGCACAAACAACCCCTCTCCTGTGCCCAGTCCGCCCGTGCTGGCCCACCCGAGCAAAAAAAGAGAAAAAGACTCTGCTGTAAACCAACCAGTCAGTCAACCAGCCAGTCAGCCCCTCTCCCATGCCCACCCCCCATGTCGGGCCCCGTCGGCCTGAACGCCGAGCTCCGTCACAGACGTAGTGAATTTATAGATAGGATATGGAATAGAACTTACCCTTGACAAGGGACAATAGCCAATTTATGAAGGAAGATCTTCTTTATCACTCTCAAGGAAAAAAATCATCCTCCTTTGCTTGGCATTGTGAAAATATTCAATAAAGTTCACCTTGAATCCTACTATCTCTCTGGGACCCATCTTCCAATACATTGAGCTTTTAAACTTTATTTAAAATATAACAATGTATAAGGCTACATCCATTACATAAATGTGCACTTTTTTACCTTAAAAAGTGAAACTTCTACAAAACAAACAAACAACACAAGTAGTGCAAAGTTGAAATTGTATACAATATTAAGGTTTGTGAACCCTTCTCTAAAATTAGAAAGGATGTGTTACAAGCTCCAAATTCTTGTTAAAAGTTCCTTGTAATTTGAATGTCTTTTTCAAGGATCACATGCAAGGACATGCACGATGTAAATACTAGTTCATTATGGCAACTCTTTAAAAGAATTCAAGGCACCAATGGCCACAAAGCTCTTCTTTGCACCTAGCTATCTGTAAAATATTTAAATTTTAATTTACCAAAGAAGACTTGTCAAAACAGTTGAAGACTCCCATTTTAACAATCTCATTTCTCACATAAGCTTCTTTTTCACCCCTAGGCACAAGCCTATCCTGAAGACCCTATATACACTAATTCTATAACCCTTGTTTGCATGAAGATAGGGTTATCAAATGATCCCTAACCAAATAAGGGTCAAAAGATATTAGGAGCCAAAGAAGCAATAGTGTTTGCTTAGAGATTTTCCCAAACAGTAAAGAATTAATAGTCATGAAATTGAAGGTCACAATGTCATAGAACGTGCAAAATGAAAGGTAACTACTTGAAGCCCACATGTATTTGAGGCCTTCAAATGAAAGAGGATGTGTTTTGAAGCTTGCATATAAAGAAGGGCTTAGGCAAAACCAGCTTTACAAATGAACGACCAGCGTCAAAGATGAAGGGCATGTGGGCACATTAGGTTGTCTAAGGCCCCTTTCACACTCCAAATCAAGGCCTTGAAGGTCAAATGCAGTGATTAGATTCATCTGTTTTGCAAGTCAGTTTTCTAATGGGTTGCTCAGCCCATTAATCATTTTTTCCTCACGCTTGGCAATTTTAAATTGTTTGGCATTGAGAAATGATTGTTGGATTGACTATCTAAGTGAATAGTGTAAAACAAAGTTAAGCGCATTACTCGTGCATTGATAATGTCTATGAATTAACCATCATTCAAACAAACAAAAGCCCATGTGGGTGAGGGTCAATTGTATGGCTTTCAAATTTTGAGAATATCATTAAACTGTTTGACTGATTGCTAAAATTCACTTTAAAACATACTTCCATTGAGACCTCAGGTTAGCCTGAACTTTTCCTGTTTGTTTTTATGTAATCAATTTGGCATGAAAGGTTGAAAATTTTTGTTTCTAAACAAAGGGTTAGTTGTTACTTTAAAACATACTTCCATTGAGACGTCAGGTTAGCCTGAACTTTTCCTGTTTGTTTTTATGTAATCAATTTGGCATGAAAGGTTGAAATTTTTTGTTTCTAAACAAAGGGTTAGTTGTTAGTTCTTAAAGTCCAGGGATATATGCTAGTGCTTGGTTAAATGAGCTTATGAATTGTTGATGACGTAAGATTTGTGGTAGATGACAACGGAACTAGGAAGTCAGTTCATTATGTGGGACCAAAAATGGACATTGAAAGGTGGATATCAATCTAGTTGATAAAGCTGGACATTGTAATGGAAACTGGAAACAGGTCAATTGTGTTGTTATGTGTCAGGCACTGAAGATGAGCGCAGTTCAGAGATTAATATAGCCTAAGAAATCCCACATTCTAAGTCACAATGCTTGAGCCTTCAAGACAATGGGAATTATGGTTATCATGAGGGTGTAAAGGGTGATCTGGGTTACAGCACATAAAGAAAGCAACAAATGAGACTAAGAGCTTGAAAAGAGCAAACACCTTACAATTACAATGAGACAAATGAAGATGATGAAAGTTGACTCACCTGTTATTATGCTGCCTTCTCCTAAATAGAACATCATTTTCTCAGCAGATGTTTGGTTAAGTACTAATTGTGGTTTCCCATGTGAACATTGATGATCATCAAAACGGGTACAGGAGATCAATGTTGCAAGAGCCAGTTAGTTATGTCCCACATATAAATGCTGCTTGGGAATGAGATTTCATGTGCAGCCAGTGAGGGTCTATCCATTCAGGTATCCATTCTTCCTCAGAAAACTGCATACCGGGAAAGATCAATTGCTTGTATCATGTGTTAAGTACTGTTAACAAAGTGGCAACAAAGCGGTCATTTACTTGCCGCCCCCACCTCCTACCCTTTTTGCCTTGGCATGCACTAGTGACATGCCTCAAATTGCACTCTGGCTTGCAGTTTTTTTGGACAAATTTAGTCCTGTTTTCTGTTGTATCTTTGATTTATTCTATTTTTTATTAAGAGAAAAGTTCCGTTTCTTTTAGATCACAAAACTGGGTAAAGACTCATTTTCCTATATCTGAAAGATTGGATAATAACTCCCCATTAATTTAAATACACACCAAACAGAGAAGCCACCTAGCAACTATGCATATTGAACATAAGGCATTGTAAGACCTAGAATGCAATCACATATGCAACTTTATTTGCAGATTAAGTATCGGGGAAGAAGGGATGCTCCCCAGGCTTCCCCTAATATGAGGGTGGCAGCTGCCTGAGGGCAGTCTTTCTCTTATTTCAATTTTGTGTGATGCAAGCACAGTGGCGAGCACACCAAAACAGATTTTCCCTTCGTCGTGATACATTTGTAGAGTCAGTATACAGAACCATGGCAAATTGAAACACACTCCCCAAAAACAAAAGAATTGGGCGAAATATGGCAAATTTTTATTTAAAAAAAGGAATTTGTCACAGACCATTTGCTCTGTGTTTTTTTGGTAGTGTGACCTTTCCGCAATTTTTTGTCAACAAAAAAAAGGCCTGCCAACAAATTAGTGGGGCATAAAGGGGGCAGGCGTTCCCTGGCATAGAGTACCATAGGATTTTTATTTGAACCACTAAATATTTGCATGTGAATGGTGGAAAGGCCCTTTTATTGGAGAAACCATCTTCTGTGCAGGGTGGTGTTTTCAATTACAAAGAAAAAACCTTGGAGTGCTTGATGTAGAGCAGTGTTTAGTTTCTTGATGAATTTTAGCGACTTGGTGACAAGAAAGTGGAGGTGCAAATGATGCAAAGGACTATTTTTCTTAAAAATGGGCCAAAGTTGTCACATTGGGAGGAAATTTTGTTTCAAATTGTCATGTTTAGACAATAGGTTCAAATATGTAGCCAGAAGAACATAGGAGGAATCCTAAATTGTTCTCGGTTCCTCTTTGACCTGTAGCCAAATTGGCTAAGCCATATTGTGAATAATTGCCAACCCACTGACCTCACAAATTTGAAATCACTGACATAAACTGGAGAATTTCATTGAGCATTATAATGCTAGTTGCTGAAACATCAAATCATGTTTTATTGTTGTGATGGAACAATTAATAAACCTAGATGTATTACTAGGCTAAGAGCCCATGAACGTGTGGGAAACATCCATGTGTTGTACAGAAGAAATATTGTTGGAGGCACGCTTGCAGAATTGATCTGGTCGTCACCCATGAGTCACCTATGTGCATTAACTTATCCCATGTGTTCAATTATTGTCTACTGACCTAATTATTTTGTCTCAAATGGTTTATCATCATAAATGTTGCAAGCCTATATGACTCCAAAGTCTAAACACCATGGAAGGATCCCATATGAACAAGGATGAAATAATCACAGTTGTAGGACTGGAAATACTAAAAACAAGATTTCATGGTCCCTTCTGGTAGCAATTCGTATCACAGCCTCTACTGTTATCCAAGGGATTCAATTTAGCTTGAAAACCTGGCCGCTTTGTTTTAGTGCAGTTGCAGGGTGCCTTAGAAGGGCTAGAGTGAACCAGCACCCACCAGTGCACCAGTTGGCCGTTCTGTCCACAGGATGGGTTGTGTTTCTTCATCCGGTTCCTGACCCTGTGTTAACCCAACATTGTACCGGTCAACTTTTTTGGGCCGCTGATCTTTGACCCTTTTCATTTTTTGGGTGTTTGTTTCCCAACCCTGACCTCACTAGCCTTCAATCTAGTCACCCTAATTCCCTACCTACCCTGCTGACCTAGCTACATTATTGACTTACATCTTGACTCTATCTACCAACCCTTTACCAACCCTTTGCCTATCTGCCCTCTATTTTGTCATGGCTAAATTTATATCTCTTGGCTAAACCTTTGCCTTTTAGCACAACTTCTAACTATTCATGGCTAAATTTATATCTCTTGGCTAAACCTTTGCCTTTTGGCACAACTTCTAACTCTTCTTGGCTAAACCTATATCTCTTGGCTAAACCTTTGCCTTTTGGCACAACTTCTAACTCTTCTTAGCTAAACCTATATCTTTTGGTTAAGCCTTTTTTTTTGGGCACAACTTTTAACTCTTTTGGTTAAACCTTTTTCTTTTGGCACAACTTTTAACTCTTCTTGGCTAAACCTATATATCTTGTCTTAACCTTTTCTTTTTGGCACAACTTTTAACTCTTCTTGGCTAAACCTATATCTTTTGGCTAAACCTTTTCCTTTTGGCACAATTTCCAGATCTTATTTGCCAAACCTTTTCTTTTTGGCACAATTTTTAACTTTTCTTGGCTAAACCTATATATCTTGGCTAAACCTTCACCTTTTGGCACAAATTTTAACTTTTCTTGATTAAACATATATATCTTGGCTAAACCTTTTCCTTCTGGCACAACTTTTAACTCTTCTTGGTTAAACCTCTAACTTTTGGTTAAAATTCTAACTTTTTTTGGCTAAACCTATATTTTTTAACAAAACCTCCATCTATTCATGGCTAAACCACCACATTTGCCAAAAGTTCTATATATTATTGATTAAACTTTTACCTCTTAGCAAAACCTTAACCTCTTCATAGCTAATTTTTTACCTTTAAATAAAACCTTTATATATTTTTGGAACTCTTCTTATCTAAACCTCTACATCTTGGTAAAACCTTTATTTTTTTGAGCCATATTTTTACCTTTAAATAAAACCTCTATATATTTTTGGTTAAACCTTTACAAATCGAAAAAACTTCTAATTCTTCTTAGCTAAACCTATACCTCTTGACAAAACTTCCATCTATTCATGGGCTAAACTTCTATTTGTTGGCAAAAGTTTATCTTTTCTTGGTTAAACTTTTATCTTTTGGAATAAATTCTATTTCTTCATGGTTAAACTTATACCTATTGGTAAAACCTTCAACTTTTGAAAAAAAAATTATATATTTTTGAATTAAACTAAATTTTTTTTTTGACAATCTTTTAACAAAACTTTTGGCTACCCTATTGACCTAGCCATATTATTAATGTAATTACATTATGACCTAACTTTTTCCTTATTTGTGTACACTACCTACCTATCATTTACAAGATGCAATTGTTTGCCATTATATGATATACAATATATGAAGGTATTGCATTAAATGAATTTATAATCATTTTAATCATATTTGACCCCTTGATGTCAATAAATTATAACCGTGAATGCAGTTATTACACATTCAATAAACTTTTGTGACCCACACATAGGTATTGCATATTTTGGTAGTTATTGTTATAAGCTAAAATAGTTGAAAATCCAATAGCAAAATATAATACACACATACAAAAAAATGTCATTTCAAATACAATACACTTCAATAATTATTACATATTTTGTGACCAAAATGCAAACATTTTTTTCTTTTGCATTTTGTTATAAGAAACAATATATATTTTTCTATGTTTTCTTTTTCCTTCTTGTTTTTTCAATTTTTTTCTTCTTCTATATTATTTTCTTCAATTATTTATCACAATTAATTTTTCTTTTAGTCTTCTATTTTTTATCTTCATCATTTTTTTCATTGAGCATGCATATTTTATGCCCAACATTTGGATATATTGCATAAACCATCCAAAAAAACCAACCAACATTTTATGCTTCAAATGTGGGTATTGCAAAAATCATTCTAACAAAATTAATGTTTACTTTGTGACCCTTATGCAAGTATTTCACATTGAACTTTATAGTTTTGAAGTTTTTTTAGTGCAATAATGCAATGCTCACATTCAAAGCATGTAAACATAATACAAACATGAAATTACAATTACAATAAAACAAAGTTGTATGTATTCGATGCAAATATCACATCTATCAAAACTTTAGGAAATGTCCAAAAAATGGAAAACATGAACTCCATGCCATTCTTTATGCCAAAAAAACTTAAATAAGATGTGCATGCTACTTTTTAATCTCAAGAGACCCCTATCTAAACTTATTTTCATTGGCCACCGTGTCATGTGTTCATCAATAAGTTGTTGTAACCACCTTAATAGCATGTTGATGAATGTAAAGTTGATAATGATACAATTGGAGTTGAATGGCATTGGTTACATAGTGGTATTTCATAGTTATCAAAATTTGCATCAAACACATGACACACATTAATATGCAAGTTTGAAAAAATGTAAACCAGACTCCCAAAAAATTACATGGGTATCAACATATATAGTCTATTGGATTTTTAAAAAAAGAAAAATTGGAAAAAGATAATTGAAAATAAGAAATAAAGGAAATAAAAAAACAAAATTCATCTTTTGGAATTTTAAAAACCAAAAAATGAAAAAAATAGGAGGAAAAAATATACATATTTAGGAAAACATAATAAAAGAAGAAAAAAATTCTTCTATCATTTTAATATATATAAGGCACAAAGACCCCAAAAATCTTCTTATTCTTTAAAAAAAAATTAGAAAAAAATGAAAAGGAAAGAAGAATTCAAATTCTTCTTCTTGGGTTGAAAAAAACAAGAAAAAAAAATCTACTAAAAAAAAAGGAAAGAAAACAAAATTTTTTGAGGAATTTTTAAGAAAATAACTAAAAAACCAAAAAAAAACAAAAACAAAAACAAAAACAAAAACAGTTTTTGTTTTTTAAAAAAAAAATTATCATCTTCTTTCCTTTTCAATTTCCATTTCCTTTTCTTTTATTCTTTTATCTTCTTCTCTATCTTTTTCTTACTTTTCCTTTT
>Ga0209208_10000562_pt1 | contig 48759 bp, 19 predicted proteins | sample S1TSphfallax_3_FD_187694 | JGI IMG/M metagenome (GOLD analysis project Ga0209208, IMG submission 187694) | Host-associated microbial communities from peat moss isolated from Minnesota, USA - S1T2_Fd - Sphagnum fallax MG (SPAdes) (version 2) | ecosystem: Host-associated > Plants > Peat moss >... | reverse complement strand
GCCCCTTGGTAATAATATTAGGTCTATATTTTATATGAGGATTTTTGAAAGATGATATTTTGGCTTGTGTTGAAACTTGAGATTAGTTATAGAGTTATAATATTGTGAAGGATATTGGTTTCTTTTGGAGGGATTTTTTGAAGATTGCATTTTTGCATGGTGAAATATTTGAGTTTCCATAATTCGTTCTTTGTCTTGAAGATTTTTTTTTTAATGTAAATGGCAAGGCCACAATGTGACACACCCCTTGTTTAAATTACTATTGGCACCAAAGTGGAAGCCTTCAACACGAGATCAGCTTGTGGGTTCGGGGAACTTGTTACCTAGTAGAAAAAGTTATGAAACTCTTGAGCAATAGTCAAGGGATGTGTTCCGTGGATAGATGTTGTGAATATGGATGAATCTTCCCCCATAGAGGCTTGGACAAGAAGACCCACTTGACATATGTTTCTAACCTTGATCAAGTAGCAAGATGTTGGATGTACTCACTCACACATAAGAAGGCATAATATGAAGACCCATGAAAACTCATCACATGGCATCAATACATACACAAAAGAATCTAGTGTTGTAAGTTTAGATATAGTACATGGGAACTGACAATGTGGTCAAGGAGTTGGGGTTGATTGAATTTTTGACAATTTGTTTGATTGTAATGTAAATTGATGTCGTCCTTTGCACGATGAAAATTTGTGCTTTGAGTGTTTCATATCACATTCAAATGAAGGGAAAAATATCAATGGTGTTTTGGCAAACTTGATTATAGGAACAACATTCTCCATGACACATTCTATCAATGGCATATGGAGATTAGTGGGTATGTGCATTATGTGATGATATGTTATTTGAGTGCATTTTCTGTATATTGATATTAAATTCAATGGTATCAATTATGATAATTTTTAGAAGTATCGAAATCAGATATCAATGTATTGTGTTTGGTATTTCACCTGTATGATGAAATTTTTATTCAAGCCAATAGTTTTTTAAAAAATTTAATTGCTTAAAACAACAAACAAAAAAACTTGCATTGTGACAAAAAAGCCTAAATGGAACATATATGTATTGAAGAAGTATTTAACTCTGACATTTATGAGATGCTAAAACCTTAGTAGTTTAAAAACTTTGCATAAAACCCATGAAAAAAATGAAAGTTTTCAACTAAGCATGTCTATTTTTCCAAGTGAAGAAAAGGAAATTAGTAATCCCCATAAGTAATGATTCACCAAAAAAGAGAGATAAAAAAATTATTAAAAATTAAAAATAATAACTAAATAATAACTAAATAAAAACCTATGGAAACTATAGATCATATTACAAGATCAAAGATGAAAATTTGGACAAAACAAGTGTAAAGTCACAATCCACAATTAGTGTTTTGGATGATTTACCTTTTATACCATGACAATCTCTTGTGAGAATCTCAACACTCGGATTGGCTGTCAGGTCATGAGTTACAAACCCATGACCTTCAACCTTCATTTCATTAGCAACCTACTAGGTAGCACAAGGTACCACCATGGGCTCTCAATGGCCCAATGATTTGGTAACCCTTGGATCATAAAATGAAAGGTAAGGTTTCCAAAACCTTTGAAATTGTGGTGGTTTAGAGTGCTACCTAATGGATCTGCTTCATCCCTAATGGGGTACAAAACCAGGAAAAATATGGATGAAAACCTTACTCAAAAAACATGCCCAACATGAGGGAGCTCCTGGTTCCTTCTTTTAAAATTTCCTTCTTTCAAGTAAGTATTCTCATATATTTCCTATTCATGTAGAATTGAATACATACATAAAAGGGAGAAAAAAAGAAAAGAAGAATATAAACCCAAAATTGCTAAATATAAGAAGCATTAAATTAAACAATAAATTAAGAGAAAGAAAAAATGAAGAAAATGCATTACCAAAATCTGAAAATTAATTAACCAAACAAGCATTAGTTGAAAATTTAATTGCAAACATATACCTATAGAGAGAGAGAGAGAGAGAGAGAGAGAGATGAGAGATCTGTTATAAACATAGTTTGACATATATACACAACACAAATGGGTTTAAAATATAAATCCAGAAATTTTCCAAATATAACTTTCCACTGCGATTTTACAATAACATATTTTGCACAACAAAAGATTGCAATTTATAAGCAAAACTTATACATCACATTTTGACTACAATGTCCTTCTCATGTACCAGAACACACTATATTCACAACTAATCCTTTCACTTTCATCTTACCTCTAGATGTCATCAGTGCTTGAATTATTTTTACTGGAGAAATTTCGGTAAAAAGAAAAATTAAAAACTAAAAAATTGAAAAAAAAAGTGAATTTGGAGATTCTCAGTTTCTAGATGTGCTAGAAAAAAAAGGGAAAGATCAACATATTCATATATCTAATTTTTATTTTGTAGCCATGAATATAGGAGGATGACTAAAGATTTGTACTTTAATTTTAGTTTATAGCCAGATTTGGCTAAATCTTCCTAGGGATGATTGCCATTTTTTCTACCATCTTCCTATGGATGATTGCCACTTTGACAACACACAAAAATTCCTAAAGAAAACACTGGTCATCACATGAACTCTGAGAAAAGAACACAATATTCATAACCAAATCTTTCCACTTTCATCTTACCTCCATATGTCATCACATGTAACTCTCAGAAAATCAGTCCACAGTGATGGCTCCGTATAGAAGGTTAAAGTCACTTGAAGCCTATATTTCACAGGGGAGAACAAAAACATCAGTAAGAAACCACAATGTTGAATATTGTTGGCAGGCAGGATTTTTGTTTTTCCAAGGACTCTTGGCACCTAAGAGAGTGCAGACAAAAAACATTAGATTGAGAATATCACAGATAGGTGTAAAAGATTGGAAGCGTCATAAGTTTTGAAGTTTTTTTGAAAGTGGTTGTTACAATTGGACCATTACCAAAAACAAACCAGTCCTACCAAGTATGGCTTGATGGGCATAGAAAAATTACTCTAAATGGGTTAAGGCCAAATCCATCAGATCACAGAACTATAATTTCAGCTATGTTTACAGAAAATGAAATCAATGGCTCTGAATAGAAACTGGAGAGTTTGACGAAACATCTGAATTGTGTATTGAACATCTAACTATAGCACCTGTCTACCCACAATAGAATGCTGAAGCATTTGATAAAAACTCCCATTCTATTGAATGCTTTGTTTGGGTAAAGGTCTAGGTGCATGAAAGTACCAAGCTAGGCATACATGGTGTTGATAAGAGTTCAATGAAATTGTGGAGAAGTTTCAATTGGTAGAATGTTTGGGAAGTTAAACATAGATAACAGAAGGTTCATGCTGCAAGGAAAGGAGGATAAATCTTTTTGGATATGGGGCCTGAAAACTGTTGGATGAAGATGAGAAGACCTAGAAAGAAGCATGTTGCTAGGGCCTACATGAGAAAGTTTGTACAAGTTTGGTACCTATAAAGGTTGGAAAAGGATTTAGGAGAAAATATGGACGAACTAGGATATTTGTGTTTGCTTAGATCAGATAAGATGGGAAAGGCCATGGCAAAACTTGCCAATTTTCATGTCGTAGGTTGAGCTATAATCAGTGAGGATGCAAGATGAGATATACACAGCTACACAATGAAGGCAGCTCCAGAAGAGTTTTGACCCTCTGGCCATGAAGCACCCAGCCTGAACTTGCAAACAGGACATGTGGCCTGCTGCCTTAGCCATTGGTCAATGCACATACAATGGAACTGCAAGAATCACAAAACCCACAACAAGTATTCAGTGCAATCCATATCTATGAGATTGCAAAGAAATCACCACAACAAACACTCTGAAGGTCACACAACAATGAGTGTAGTTATAACCTTGTGAGAGTTTGTCACAAAGTTTCAGACCATCACAAATAGAAAGCTGCGATGACTACTGACTGACTTCATCAGCTCCCAGTGATGGGTGCAGATAAGTATCTACTAATCTGCCGAAATTCAGCAGATACAAAATTATACAAAATTTCATCCTGAGTTTTGTCACATTTCTGGAAGTAAAGAGGAAAACTCAAGTCGTGATGTTGGCTAGTACTCAAGAGACATAGCAAATGACTCGTAGACCACTGTATGGCTGAGGAAACTGTCCTTGGGGATATACAAGTACTGCACATTTGTGTTGGTCAAGGATTAGTGGAGGCCATTTCCCAGTATTGTGATTCCATTTGATAGTCTGATTCTGCAATTACTCTTGACCTTTCCTAGTGCTGGTCTTGCTCTTCCTCAACATGGTGAAATTGTCAGATATGCTATTCTAAATCAAAATGGATCGAGAGAGGAAAACAATATAAATTCTTACCTGGTGAAGGCAAGGGAGGCTGCGAACAAGTTCACCATCCTTAACTTGCTCCAGGCAAACACTGCATGTGAGCTCCTGATCCAGTCTTGGCTTATCACCCTCGTCACTTTTCTTCTGAACAACCAAAGCGCAACAAAAACTCAGACCACAGCACTATTATTGCTTAAGGGTGATGTGGTTTCAGGTGTCAATGGATCTGATAGGTTACAAACCTCCACAAAATGCTCACTGTTCCCTAATCTTACCATCGGGAAAAAACCCATTCCAAGGTTAGATCTATGCTTAAAATTCCATGTCAATGAGAAAACTATTAAGTGAAACAGATTGGCCAGCATCAGGTAGTAACTGCAGGGAGGAACTGGGAAGCAACTGACCAAACATGAATCGGTAGCTGCCATGTTCACAATCACAGAAGGCAAGGGTGCTCCTTCGCTGCAATAGGAAAGAAAACACAGAAGAGTGAGAACATAGAACAGAAAACTTCAAACCACCCACTGTGTCTAGTATCAAAATATTGGGGCAAAAGACAAAAGGACAGTCAAAAGGAGAGACATTGCACATGAATATGATAAGATGTAAACTTGCCTCTGCTGAGAATGGGATGTTGGTAATACAGGTGCTGCTTTGTAGGTGTGAAATGGTAATCTGTTGATCTCCGTGTCACTCATTGCTGTAACCCCTGGTGGATTATCAGCATCCAGAGCCCTAAGCGCATCATAGTCTGCATCAGTACCAACCAACCATGAGATCTAGAATCAAAATAGGGACTAAACAAAACTTTGCCCTGTGCAGACAAAGACTTGTAGTGATACAGAGCAACTGACCAAAAGATAAAGAATACACACCTAGGTCATCAAATTCACGGTCTAGAAGAGCAAGCTGCAGACGAAGGCCTTGAAGCTGGGCTCTAGTTGCAAACGACAGTAAAGGGCCCATACGTAGCCGAAGATCAGAGCGACCCATTAATCCTCCTGCAGAGGCTGCAGCAGCGGCAGCATGTGCCTGAGCATGTAGTCGATGACACATTGCATATACACGGAGGCTTGATGCCATGAGGAACACTCCCATTCCTGCCCACAGCTGCCCCCAGTTCCAATCAACTTGACATCATCATCCACACTCTCAACGCAGGCACAGAGACACAAAAGACATGGGAGTGTTTTCACTCTATAACTCTTATAATACATTCAGTCAGCTCTTTCCCAACTTTCCTAGTTCCAGAATAAACTTCACACACCAACAATAGCAAAAATTGAGATACAACAGTCACCTTGAAATTCTGCCACTCTAGCTAGCTACAGAGATGACAACAAGCTGAAAGAAAAAATATATATGTATCAAAACAGCAATCATCACAGGACTGGATTGAGAACCGCACCAAAAAATTCGGTGACATCTGATGCGAGTTTACAATCATAAACAGAAGTAGCACTGCACATATAAACACACAAAAGAGTTACATAGAAGATGACCAAACCTCCTCCTCCATCACAAAAGAGTTAGCAAGATAAATTTTTGAAGCTCCCATGCTTGGAAGATGATGCTTTTGATGCCCAGAAATATGGTGTTTGGCTCCAATAAACATGGCAAGCAAACAGTCTTGGAATAATATAGTGTAGAGAGCATGCCAGCCAAGAACTTGCAGGTGTCACCAAGTGTAAAGAAAGAAAGAAAGAAGGAAAGAGTGTACCTGTCATTAGAAGTGCCATTGGATTTGCATTCAAAGCTCGACCGGCGCCATGGAATCTCTATCAGAAAAACCAGACCGCAAGCAGGGAAATTTCACTTTTGTCAATATGGAGTCAGTCAGTCAGTCACACATGCACTGCAGGGAGTGTGGCAGGCCAACATAAGAAGAATTCCTTCTCTCTTTGTGTGCAAATGGCATATCAATCTTTCTGTTTTCTCACTGCAAGCTAGTGTGCATGATAAGAAAACCGCTTATGATAGATAGATAACCTTTACAAACTCAGAAGACAAACTCTTGCAAAAAGAACAAGAGTGCTGCAGGAACACTACTAAATACTAGGTTAAGTGTGCAAGTCACTTCTTTTCCAGAGAATGAAGCTCCTTCTTGAACCGGGAGCTTCTTCTTCAAAGCTCTTGAAAAGCTTTGTAGCAAGTTGAGGATTTCTTCACAGTTCCTCTGGAACAAGCCGCAAGAAAACCTCAAAGAGAAAATCGTCGATCATCGTCAACACTTGCTGTCAATTGCCCGAATTGACAGATTCTGGTAAAAGACTTGAGAAGAGAGCAAGAGAGAGATACAGAGACACAGACACAGACAGAGTTCAGGCTTCAAAAGAAGCATCGGAGATTCTTCAACAAGTACAAGAGAAAGAGACAAGAGAAAAGCTTGATAGAGAACGGAACAACAAGAGAAGGAGAGAACAAAGCTCCTCACCACGTTGCGGCGTGCAGTCATGAAATTCTGAAGACCGCTCTCCAAGTCACCGCGCGATCCTCGGAACACGAAACTCATTTTTTCTTTCTTCTTCTTCTTCTTCTTCTTCTTCTGCTCCTCCACCCGGCTGCTGCAAAACTTCTTCTGGTCTTCGTCAGAAAAGAAATCTTGCAGCAAAAGAACTCCTCCAGACGTCCAGAAAAGATCGGCTGCTGTCCCCTTTCTCGTCGACGAGGAGAGGTGGAGAAACTCTTCCGGTTCTTTCTTGAGCTTCTTTGCAATAGCTCACAAATCGCTTGGGGACATACGCGTCGTCGTCGGCCCTAAAGATTTGCTGCGAAGGATGAAGTCCTCGTAAGCGCCCAAATGAGGTGAAGCTCCTGCTGGTGCCACGAAAGAAGAGAGAGAGAGAGAGAGAGAGAGAGAATGACCTTAGGGTTTGATCGTGCTTGCGCGGGGACGAGATATGCAAATCCCTTTGGATCCGCATTCAGGAATGTTGCTTTGTGATCTGCAGGTAATGAATGCTTCAATCGTGTTTCTCGTATTGTCTTTTTGTTGCGGATTCGCCACGCGAGTTTTTAATTTCCTTTTTTTAGCGGTGGCGATCCGATGAGGAGACGATCTGACATGTCTTCTTCTTCTTCTGGCACGAAAAAGGTGTGTAGTTTTCCCATCACCTTTTCTGCTCAGAAATATCTGTTTGTTCATAAGGCAAGGAAATGGAATGAGGAGAGAGAGAGGGATCACACTCCTTTCCCCCTTGATTCACAGATTTGGAAGAAGAAATGAGAAATTCATTTTGCAATGCAACAGGACAAGACATACAAACAAGGACATGATATCACCAACTCTCAAGCACCACAAGCCACCAAGAAACAAAGAAAAACTCCAGACCCACTTACAAGATCTTGCAACAGAAACAGTTGAGAGATTTGGGTTGTTGTTTCCAAGCACCATCCAAACTTGTCTTCAATGGGAAGGGCAGATCAATGAGCAGATAGATCAAAGCAAGTGTTGATGCAGAAAATGACATGAAGAAGAATCACAGTCGAGACCCACCCACCATTTGATGATACCATTGTGTGTACCACTGCCATGTGCAGCAGAGTAGACCTGACTTTACCTCCAGCAATGCGCTGGCTTCTGATGAGGTCAGTAACTCTCTCTCTCTCTGCCTGCTCACCATTTTAGTTCCATTTGAACTTCTTGCAAGACTGTAAGTAGCTATGTGTTTTGCCTGAGCTGAGGCAGAAAGCACTGTAGTAGCTTTCTGGTTCTTCTTCGAGAAGCAATTTACAAAGTCACAGGGGTGAAGATAGGATATACATATGCCCTAGGTACCAGGCCTCACAGTGGGTAGATTTCCCAATTCATGAAATCCCCCTGGCCTGCATTGCCATGAACCCATCATGAACACATGACTGTTTGTGGGTATTTTGCAAACTCAAGTAGACAGCTTTCCAGTTACTTATCTGAAGGTCCATGTGTTTAGATATGAGCTAGGCAGCTTAGGCTACCTTGAAAGCCCACCTCGAAAATTTGTTCATGACTTAGAAATGCAATTTGCAAATATCTCAACAGTCAGCTGGGAGGAGTGTTTGGAATATATTAGTTGAATGCTGCAAGGTTTGTCATCAGTGTACCTAGATGGGCTGCAAGGTTGATAAGGAGAGATTTTTGTGTGGATGAGTGCAGAGAGGGTAAATTTGCCACAGATCCCCATGCCTCTATACATGCAAGGCCCTAGTTGGTGGTTTTGAAGCTCTTATGGTGGCCCAATGGACAACAGTATTACACTCTGTGCCGACAAAACTGAATACAGTCCACCCATGATCAACTCTTAAAGCTTGCACAGGTAGGTGCCAAGCCATTGTCACAAAATCAGGCTGGAAAAAGATAGTCTAGATTTGAGTGGATTTGATGGAATATTCACTTTAATTACTCATTTTCTCATCATCATGTTTCAACCTAACCTATCCAAGGATTGTTTAATGACCACTGATATTCAATTTTCAGAGTTCAAATCTCAAGGTGTAGTTTATGCCATTTGGCATATGCTTTTGTGAGCATGATGTATGAAGTACTGAGGCTTTTGTAATTTTGACATGGCATTTTTTGCTTCGAACATTTGTATATGAGTTGTGATCTATTGTCAAGGGATGATATGGAAAGTAGCTGAGACATAGCATGTACGTCCTAGATACTGGCTAGCTCTGTTGTTTTTGATATGCAGCTTATCACTTGTGGCTGCTGGACTCTGGGTTTGGGGTCAAGGCACATAGGTATACAGATGGTCCAGGAGGTCGAGAATGAGCTAACATCAAATGTTGGGCATGCACTTGATGCAATTTGAGAACCAGTCATTGAGCCAAACGTCATTTTCATGAGATTTTGGTCAAGCACAGAGATACTTGTTGTATGGTGCCGATGTCCTATTGTAACATAAAAAGAGGTGGGTGGGTTCCTACTTAAAAGCCTACTATTGTCATTTTGTCTTTTGTCCAAGTTCCTACGCACTTTGGCAATTTGGATTAGGTATAGCTAGTTACTAACTAGACACCTAAATCTACTTATAACAAAGGTCAACAAATGATAGAATTGTCGAAGTTCCTAGAAGAGAAAGTCCTTTAGGAACATCTTTTTAAAAGTAGAAATTGAAGTCATAACATGTTTTTAAAATCTCAAACCATCCAACAAGTTTGTCTACCTAGCTTGAGCGAAAGGTATTTAAATCACTTGTAAGTTTGCAAGTAGCTCAATTGTTGGCATATGTTCACTCATGTATTTTATGATGAATTAAGACTATTTCAATTTCAACAAAAATCACAACCAAAGGCCTTTGAAATTAATAACACATGAAGAACTATTATCTCCTTCACTTGTGTTAATATGAGCAAAGAAGGAACATGCAACAACTTTATATAGATATCAAAAAAAAACATGTGGGCTTTTGATAAATGTCTTTTGAAGTTTGTAATTGAACCAACTTTATTTGTAAAATGACTCAAACGTTTATTCAGGTGATTTATCATATTATATCATCATTTTGTGACGGATAATAACTTTTACAAAGGATAAATATAATGAATTTGTCATAACTTTGAAGTTGGGCTTGTGACCATAGTCAAGGCAAAATGAGGTGAGGCAAGTGAGGAGTAACAAGAAAGCATGACATGGGTCAAATGAAGTGAAACACATTCTTACACAAATTAAACTTGAGGTTTTTAAGAATTAAACCTTGGAAAAACTTCCAACATTTCAAATTAAATCTATAGTTATGTAAAAGAATCTTAATTCTTTGGAATGAGTTTTTAAAAATAATTTTTTTTTGAATCAATTGATTTTTGAGTTAATGCATATTTTTTTTAATAAAATGCTATATTGTGTGGGCTCATGATGTCAAAAATTGTCAAGGTTTGAAAGGTTGAAATTTCTTTTGTTCAAAATGATTCCAAAATACAAGTTGGAAAATTTTAAACAATGATTCAATAATTCATCTAATGATTGAAAGATTTATTCAAAGGCCATAAATCATGTACAATGTCTATAATAAATGTTTTTTAAAATTATGTGCCATTAAAATCACATGATGACAAAATGTTTCAATTTTGAAAAAATAACTTTGAGAAGTTTGTGAAAATGGTATGGAGGTGTAATTTTCATGACAAGTTGTGTTGTGTATTATAAGTAGAATAATATTCTTATAATTTTTTTCTTTGTCATTATTTTGTGTGAGTTCAATATATGTTCATGGTCTAATTTTGCTTCCAAACTTTTGTTAAGAAGTCTTTTTGTGTGTGTACATCATTGAAATGACTATGAAATTTATATGAAGAATGTTGTTTCGACCTAATCATCTTAGGACTCTCACATTTTAATCCTAATCACCAAATTTGTAAATCATTATTATTGCGAAAATGATATTTACCATCTACATTATTTAACATGTTTAGGTGCATTATAAATTTTGATAATAATAATAGTAAACAATGATAACCATATGCAAGTTTACAATAGTAATAACTTGACATGTCAAATTAAATAATCGCATTTTAACCTTAGAATATGGATGAAACAAATTACAACAAATAATTCACACAAAATGGTGAAAGAAATTATATAATGTGTATTCTTTGTAATAACATGACCATCACATTTTAACATGCAAAATGTTCACCTTTATATTGCTTGAAAATGATTTTTTATATTCAATACATATTTGAAATATTTCCAATTTTTTAATTATTTTTATGTTATTCTATAAAGGTTTGTATTTAAAAGTTGTCGAAAATATGTCATTTAAAATTAATTTATGGATTTTTTATTGTTTAAAAACATTGATTTTGTTAAAAAATGATAATTTTATTGTGAATTCATTCATGGCTATTGAATTTGCTTTTAGTAAAAGACAATAACACAAGCAAAACAATTGAAACACTTGAAGTTGGTAATGTTAATTTGAACCTTTATCAATATTTAACACATTCAATGTTTGACCTTATATTTTACCTTCATCTCACTCATAAATTTTATAAAACAAATTGTACAAAATGATTAATTATTTAATGTTTACCACCAAGGTCAATTGTTGTGATTACCCAATTGAAAATATATTATTAATTATTGATGTTATTGTAGGGCATGATTAATATGTGCATTTTTATCAATTAAAACCCAATATTTTGATTATAAATTATCATCTTAAAAATTAATGCAAATCATTTTATTGTTATTATCAAGCATAGTTTAGTAATCAATATGTGAATACTATTTTTTTAATTAATATTAATGTCATTAATGATATTAAATTTCTTAAATTTTTTTGTAAAAATAGTGTTCATGCATAATTTTTCTTTTGGGAATCATATTATATTTGTTTAATACCTCAACATTATTGAATTTACTTTAATTTTAGATTGCTCATATACATTTATCAAAATATTTAATATCAACATCTATAAACCACCTAACATGCCTACAACAGCCATTATGTCACAAATTTGCTTTCAAATTAAATGCATTTAAAGGTTATGATAATTGTTTTTGTACTTTGGGCATTTCCATGATGATGATTTTTTGAACATTTTTTTTACAATGATCGTGCACATGTAAACATTAAGAAATCATGAAATATTATTGAAAAATCAAAATGAAAAAAAGGTTTAAAACATCCAAATTTAAGTTTAAATTCAAACATGAAGTTAAAATTAAATTCAAATAACTATAATATTCATAAGGAGTTAGTTTCAACATTAAAAATAACTTGATTTCAAGTACTTGACAACACTTTTCATCAACAATGTAAACCTTGTAATTTATAATCTGATAAATTATCATATTGTTTATTTAATTTGCAAGGTTAATTATATAAAATAATAGACTACTAATTTGAAATTTTAACAATTCAATGTTGCATAAAAACATAATGTTTCATTCATTACCTCCATTTATTACCATGTTGGGATGATTTTATTCATAATTTAATTTCAAATTCAAATTCAATGAAACCAACATTTAAAAAAGTAGAAAGATTAATTTTTATGTTGATTTTCAATTTTTTAAGCTTCCTAATTATTATAAATCATTTTTAAATTCTTATTTAAATTTATTTTTCATATAAAAAATCACTTAAATGAATTGTTTAATGCACATGTTAACTTTAGTGTTGTGCAAACTCATAAAATTTGACTAAGTTGTGTCATAAGATCAAAACTAATTCAGTTTATGAGATTTTTTAAACTAAAATGAAAACTATGTAAAGTCTATTTCCAAATAATTACATTAAATATTTTTTCATTTTTTATGATTTAAAAGAAATCCACTGAAGAATCTCATTTTTTACATTCGAAATCGACAAGATGCGGACAGAAATGATGAAGATCTCATTCCGATCTACACGGTGTTGTTGCACATTTTGCCAATCGCCGACGTGTCTAGTCGTTCAGCACGGGCCATAAACCAGTTGTCCGATAATCAGGTTCCTAATCGTGAACAGCTTGAAATCGGACCCTTCGTCAACCAACCTCGCTTTCAAACACGTTTGACATGTGACAAATCCCGTAACCATTATCCAGTAGTGGTGAAGATGCACGATCCTCATGCAGCTAGTGCGTCCCATGTGGCAACTCGATCACCCCGCCATCTCGTCATGCAAAACCGAAGAGTGGTTCGCCTGTGTTCGTGACAGCGCAAAAGACACACCGTTCAACAAACTGTGGGAGACCATGCGCCTCGCATGGAGGGTGTTGGGCGATGGCCCCGACATCTCAAAACTCGTTCGGATCGATCCTATGGTGTGCGCGATCGACGGTTAAACCGTCACCATCGACACGTTATGAGACTTGGTAGGTGAGTTGTTCCGCGAGGCAAATCAAATGTTGAGCAACCAATTGTTGTTAACACTCGAGATAACCTGGATCAACCGGGTGATAGCTCAAGGCAACGTGGCAGACAGGGCGAACGAAGACAAAGTCGAGTATTTTTTCTTGTCAAATGCCCGTAACGAATTTCATCATTAGGGATAAGATCTCGCCATCCACCTTTTCAGCGATCGGTGTACCCGAGGTCTTTTCGACAAAGGCACAGACGACGATCGGTCCATCGTATGGAATCAAAATACCTTGGCAATGTGGGCAAAGGCAACGGATCGTATGCAAGCGTTGTTATTTTTACTCATGCATTTCACCGCCGGCGATCTTCCTCGCGGCGAGGAGTACAAGAGCTACCTCCTTCGCAACACGGGGCATTCCGACAAGACATTTTATTGGTCGGCCGACACCATCATGACCCTCCAGAAATACCACAAGGGCGCCAACACAAGGCGGCCGATCAAATTGATACCCCGTTTCTTACTTCTGGAACTCAATTTGCTCTTCATCGAATATATGTTACTGGTGACGCCGGTGCAGTCGTTCATCGCGGGTTTGCGTGGAAACATCGACACCGCCCGACAATACATGGACCTCTGGGCCATTCAACAAGACGTTGCCATAGATGGCGAAGATGTTTCTCGTTTGATGACCACAGCGTTCCTTGAACATGTAAATATGGATCTCGGGATCGCAGATTATCGTCATCTGACCGCTTATTTCGGCGGTGCCATCAAACAAAGTTATTGCACGGAATTTCCCATCGACGAAACATCAGGGCATTCTTCGACCACGGCCGCATGACAGTATGCCAATTGTTCTAACGACCATAGATTCATAAACAGTCAACAAATGTACACATACAAATCATTGTCAAATTTTAACAATGAAAGTCCATTATTTTTTACCTTAATCTTGTTTATGTTTTTCATTCATTTTTTTAACATCACATTAAGTTTTAAAAACAAAATGAATTTTCAAATTGTGTATTAAAATATTTTTTCAAAATAAACATGGACATGGTTTTAACTTTAATTATGATTTTCAAGGTTATTCAATTTCCTTAAAATTGAAAAACTTGTTAGCTTATCAATAAAAACATGTCAATTTATGAAGAGGCATATTAATTTAAAAAGTTGGCACAACATGTCAAGCCGGAACAATAAAATCAATAAATCATATTTGAAGCTACAAATTCTGATGTATGATGATTAAGATTTGTCATTTGGTTGGGCAAGTTTGGCAATGATCCACAATTGAATTTAACAAATTTTGATTATCAACAAGGTAAAGTATGAAAGTAACAAATGAAAAGGGAATTTTACTGTTTTCTAAATATTTGTTTCTTAGAGTTGTATAGTTTCCATTTTCGTGAGTTTTCTATAAATACTTTCCCCTTGGTTTTATTATTTTCTATATTATTATTTTTAATTTATTTTGCTTTCTAAAAAGGTTGGTTTCATATTTCTTATTTCATTCGTGGTTTTCATTTTCTACAATGTTTGCAAAAAACTATTTCTTTGTTGTGTATTTTTTCTTTTTATTCTGTATGGTCATTTTTAGATTTTGGGGGTTTAAGTTTTCAAATAAAACGTAGTTTCTTTGCCTTATTTTTCTTCTTACAATTTTTGTTGTTTATCTCTTTTTTTTATGTTTTTTTTTCTTTTACAACCTTTTTTTGGGTATTTGTAACTTTTGACAACTTTATTTTTTTTTATATATATTTTTGGGTTTCATTTTTTCTTTTATTTTGGTTTTTCAAATATGTAACTGGATCGACAATACTTATAAGATTTTGTACAGGTAGCTATAATAATTCCTCTGAGCTATTCTTCAAATTATGATTGCACATAACTGTATCCCTTGGTTTGATTTGTCGTTCGCAGGGGAGCGAATGAGCATTTCGATTGTGACACGAACGAACCGTATTCAAAGATCAACCTGGATTGCAAGATCTTTTGCGCGGCTCCTACGTCCTATTCCTTCTTCCTAACATCGAGCATGCCGTGTTTATGAGCAAATCTTATCAACGTTTGTGTTGATATTTCTCGAAATAATCTAACGACCAAAAACGTTGGATGGAAGATTTACATTGTGGTGGAAATAACATTGTAATCAAAATAGATGATCTCATGTAAAGCATTTTCTACCAACCGTAGTTGAAAGAAAATGTGCATGAGATTTTGGGCTCGTCCTTCACACTGTCAAGATCTCACGTTAAAGGAGGTAAATAAGTTCTGAGAATCCTATGATCCCGAACGTATCGTTATAGGTGGGCCAAGATTTTTTGTCTTAAATGAAACAGGCTTCAAGGTAACTCAATGCAATATAAAATTGGTTTTTTTGTTATCGCCAATCCTTTTGATGGCATTGCGTTGATCATCGATTGTATTTGATTTTTTAACAATGTTTATGATCTTGCAAGAGGCGTCAATTTTATGTCCATTTGTTTCAAAATATTTTCAATCTCATAATCGTATTTTTTGCAAATGGGAAAACCCAAAGCTACAAACCTGATGGACATGCCCTTGCATGTTCGATCTAACATCCTTAAGTTTTTATGGGCCGGGGAATACAATGCATGGGAATATAACGAGAATGATCGCGTTTTAATCATTGACCTGCATAAGTTGCTTGCCCCTGTCACTGATGAGGACTGCGACTTGGATTTTTTTAGTTTTGGAATGTTTTTACAACGACTTTTATGAAAGATTTCTTGACTACTGTTCCGGTCCCTCTTAAAATTAAAGAAAAGCAAATGTCCAACATTCTCGCCCATGTTCACCTTAGGGTGGTTGACCATCTCGTCATCCATGCATACTCAGAATCCTACACAAAAGATCGTTATGACGGACGTTCCATGACATTGTATCACCCTATAAACGTAGAATGGTTCCCAGAACTTGATAATCTGGTCCACAATCCACCTCCGAACATGCTCGTGACTGTTAAAGCACATGGTGACGACATTGATGATGAGAACAAATAGATTTGTTATCGTAATGGTAATTGTTCATTTTTGTCGGCATTGTGAAAAAAATGTTTGTGATAGTTTTAAGTGCGATGTAGATACTTGATGTAAAAACAATGAAAGCTCAAAAGATGCTAATTGTTCATTGTTGCAAGCACTATGAAAAAAATACTTGTAATGGCTTCGAAGTTAATGTTTTTTTTTTCCCCTCCTTCATTTGACATGTGGAAGGGCTAACTTTTACAAATTATTTTTTACTATTTAAAGGGGCAAGGTGAATTGTTTTAGGGGTTTAATTTGATTGTTCAGGGGGAGGGGGTGCGCCTTTATTTATTTATTTTGATTTCTTTTATTGTTGAGCGGGAAGGGTGTAGGTTAATGTTTTTTTTTCTCCTTCATTTGACATGTGCAAGGAAGAGGGGAAGAAGGGAGGGGGTTTTTTATTTTTTTTAAACTTTTTTTCCATTGTTTGCCAACTTTTTTTTTTAAAAACTTTTTTTTCATTGTTTAACTTCTATTTGCCAACCTTTTTTTTAAAAAAACTTTTTTTTCATTGTTTAACTTATGTTTACCAACTTGTTTTTCGTCGACATTTTCACGTTTTTCGAATGCCATCTTGTTGATTTCCTGTGTAGACTCTCTCCGTCTCACTGTCAACTGAAGTTGTCGTGATAAATCTTCTCTGATGACATGGCACATCTTTGCTTTCATGTTGTTTGCATCTATCCTCGTGTTTGAAGAAACTGTTGCGAATGACAAGGCACTCATCCTTGCATTCGTTCAGCCTTTCGACATTGTGATGGATTCTTAGGGCCCGGTATGAGCCCATTACTTTTTAACCAGCAGCAGGTGTAACAACAATGTTATGAACATGGAAAAAAAAGTAGCAACACCTTCAAAGGTTGCGTAGAGAAAACCAAGCAGTAACATCCTGCACAACTGAAACCCAGTGCTCTTAGAAACTATATTTCAACAAAAAGCTCATAGTCTTTGAAACGTCGAAAACTCTTTGTTCATGACCTTCTCTCCATCCTGGAGTTCTAAACTTCAGAAATTATCGACTCCTCTCTTTTTGTTGCTTGTGCTGTTTATATTTAACTTCCATTTTTCCTCGTGGGTTTTGATAACATTCTGCTGTGAAGAGAGAAGAAGATTCATTAAAAAACTCATCCCATGGAATTCAAAAAAATGGAGACTTTCATTGGCATTTGTCATTGAGATTTTTTCTTCTCCTAGGGCAACTTGCACATCACTACATGCTTGTGACTTTATACCCATGCGCTCGTTTTTTAACGTTAAAATTTTGAAGCCATCTATTCATTGGACAGACTTGTCATCAATGTTAGTCAATCCATGTGGATTGTGTATGTATACGTCCATAAAATGCCCAAAAGCGCTTCATCTATTCCTTTTGATTCTTTGAAAGCCCTGTTCGAACATTTTTTATGTTTCCTCTTTGTGTGAAATTTTTTGACAGATGTAAACTCTTTAACATGCAATGACAAGAGGCCTTCAATTTCTTTTCGTGCTCATGAACATTCTATGGACCTCGACTTTTGTGTGAACTTCACCTGTAAAAACAAAGAAATCGAATTATGAAGTTATTTCATCATTATCTTTCTTTATTTTTAAGGTTTAAACTTGGCGAGTGGAAGTGAAAACATGGGTTCGCCTTTTTGTCCTTAAGTTGGTGAACTTTGAATCCCAGCTTCCCTTAATCTAAGTGAATTCCTTTTCAAAGTTATAAATTTTTACTTTTAAATTTGAAAATAGGAACATTTATTGTGGGTGGACACCTCTTGACGAACTATATGGCATTATAGACCTTTAAATCGATCTCGATCATGATCTATACGAGCCAATTGACATTCATGAGGCATCCACCTTCAATTTTTCAAAAAAATATCATCATGAAGTTAAATTATTGAATAATACATTTTTAATTTATAGTTGATGGACTGATTTAATCAAAAATGTAACAACCTAATTTTTAGGTGCTCGAATATAATTGCATTAAATCATAATATAATTTTAATAATGATTTATAATCAAACAAATCAATCATTTTTTGTTTAATTTGAATAATCATAATGACGTTAAGAGTTGAATATTGAACATGTTTGTGAAAAAAACTTTAAAGTCAATGTTGTCGAAAAAGCAATAATTAAAAAAGAAGGTAAAAAATATCAAGAATTTTAAATTTGGCCCAAAAGAATCATATTATCACAATTTTTAGTTTTTTTTATGTATTCAACAAGACTTATTGTTTATTGAATTACTAACAAAATTTACTTTTAACTTTAATTTTTTATTAACATTAATTTTTTCGAAAAGATTATAAATTACAAAAAAAATATTGTTATCCAAAAAAATATTTTATCACATGGAAGAATATTTGATAATAAAAACCATTTACTTGTTCATATTTAGTTTTTTTCATGGGATCTATGACTGGATTAAAAAGTGATGGTGCCGATAAATTATTAATTACAAAAAAAAAAAAAAAAAAAAAAAAAAAAAAAAAAAAAAAAAAAAAAAAAAAAAACATTGAGGATGGACTAACCACTTGTGTCAGATACAACATATCATTAATTTTTAATTATTTATCAAAAAAAAATATGACAATACTTGATAAAACACAATATTAAAGGTAAACTATGTGTTCAACTTTTAAAAATAAACTTTAATAAATTATTAAGTCATCACTATAATAATTTTAAAGTGTTACAAGCACGAAACCATAAAAAAAAACAATGAAAAGTTAAGTTTATGTCAAAAATTCAAAACATGAAACAAAAGGACCAAAACCCTTAATATTACATGAAGTCATAAATAAGATTTTTTTCAAAAAACCTAAACAACTTAATTGAATTTGTGAACAATTTTTTTATAAATAAAATCTAACACATTTTTAAACAAAAAATTTGAATTTTTAAAACCTTTACAAGGCTTCTTTTTTAAAAACCCTTCACGATTACATGGAGTTGTAAATGAATTTTTTTTATGAAATGTGTCAACAATTGAATTGAATTCAAAAGGCAAAAGTTTTATAAAATAAATCCAACCCATATTTAAAGCCACAAAGAACATCAAAACTCAAAACTCAAAAGGTTTCTCTTAAAAAACCTTCACGATTACATGAAGTTATAAATGATTTTCTTTTTACAAAATGCATCAATAACTGAATTCAACTCAAAAGGCAAAAATTCTATAAAATAAATCCAACCCACATTCAAAGCTACAAATAACTTTAAACTCTTTTTTTAAACTTTTATGATTATATGAAATTGTGAATGAATTTTTTTAATCAAAAGCCTCAATAATTGAACTTTTTTATAAAACTAGAAGCAATATTGAAAATAAACAATGTGAAAATTTGATAATCAAAATGCCTTTCTTGAAACCCATTAATGATTGTTTCAAGTTGTAGATGAAAGTTTTTACCAATATATATATTTTTCAAGTATAATATCCATCCAATTTTACGTGTGAAAAAAATTGTATACACTTGTTAAATAATTATAATTATTTTAATATTCAAAATTAGATTTTTCGAATTAAGAAAATGGCAAAAGATATGATCATAATGAATTATGACAATAATTTTTTAACACTTCACAAAAATTACAATTCCACTGAAAATTAAACCCTAATTATTGTGCCTACTTACTTAACACCTATTTACTTTTGGCATGTACCTTATTAATAGATTGCGTATTTATTCTCTAAAATTACAACTAATTTAATGACAATATAATAGGATTTAATTTATATACACTAGTTATAGGATGCAAAGTTATAAAAAAATTTAAACGCATTAAGAACAAAACAAAGCTATAAAACAAAATCATACTTCATACTAATGTTGACATACAAAAAATAATTAGGGGATCGTACCTCTATTTATACCCTTTGGAAGACTTCCTTTAAATAAACTTCCATAGAGATTTTGTATGTAGCCATCGACTAAAGAAGAATCTCAAAAGGTTTTTTAACTATAAATGAAATATGATTTAACTAAGAGATAATTAAAATTGAATTAAAATTTAAGTATGAATTGACTAGGATTTTATTAATAATGAAATCAAAATGAACTATGGATTAACTAAAAGTAAATTATTAATTAATTCAAATTGAACTTGAAATTAATCAAATTTGAATTTAAAATTAACTAATATCAAATTACGTGTGTGTTAATTTAGCTTAGTTTGAATCCCACTTAGTTAAAAGCAAATTATGTTAATTAAGTTGATTAATTTATTTTGAATTAGTTTAAATGTGAAAAGGGTTGAAAATATTTTATCCTGAGATATAATCCCAAGTTATATGATTTCAAATCACTTTTGGTGACTTGAGATTCCATGAAATAATTTACAATTTTTTCTTGTGTTATGCAATTTTATTTTATTCATGGTTTTATTGATCAAGTGTGTTAGTTTAACTCCTTGTATAGATCCAAGTTCGTTAAGGATAAAATAGGTTAGTTAAATTAATTAATTGATATCGAACCACTTTAAGTATGAATGTGATTTGAAATATTTATCATTGGGTATAGTCTAAACTTGTGTGTTTTCAAATCGCTTTTAATGATTTAAAATTCCAAAACATAATTTTTGTTTTATCATGTAATCATATGTGGCCTTTAGTTGCTACCATTTTAATGGTTATGGTCAAAATTATTACATGACTTTATATATAAACATAATTAAAACTAAAAGTAATTATGATTAAAAATATGATTACACAACTAATGTATTCATATTGAAGCAATATACAAATTTGAAATAATATAATCAAATTAAATTTATTTTGAAATGGAAAAAAATGCTTAAATAGTCTAATTTAATTTACCATTACTTAAATTGACCTACTTTACCACAATTTGATTTATTTAGGATTCATTTCACTTAAATAACTTAGTTTAATTTGGTTCAACTGATTTTAATTGATTTTTTAAAAATCAAATTTAATCAAAATAGCTATGTTTATATATGTTTAACCAAGTTTAACAACAATACCTTATTTTAATTTAAATTATCCCAATTTTTCCAAGTCTAACCAAGTTTAATTTTTAAATTGTCAGATTTAACCAAATATAACCTCAATACCATAATTTAGCCTTTTTTTTTTAATTGCAAAATCTAACCAATTTAAAATTAATTAATTATATTTAACCAATTTTAACCAATTTTAGCCTCAATATTTTAATTTAATCTAACTTATCCATGTTTAGCCATGTTTAATCAAATCTAACGTCCATACCTTAGTTAAGTCTAATTTATTTAAAATTTGTTAAGTCAAACCAAGTTTAACCTAAAAAATCATATTTTACCATGTTTAACTATGATACCCTAATTTAATTTAATTTATCCAAGTTTTGCCAAATCTAACTAAATTTTACCTAAATAACCATATTTAACCAAATTTTGTCCTAATGTTCAAATTTAGTTTGATTTATCCAAGTTTTGCCAAATCTAGCCAAATTTAACCTAGGTAATCAAGTTTTACATTAATACCTTAGTTTAGTTTGATTTATCTAAATTTTACCAAATTTAACCAAGTTTAACCTAAGTACACCAAATTTAACCATAATATCTTAATTTAACCTAATGTAACCAAAAAAATTCAAGTTTAGCCAAATTTAACCTAAATAATCATGTTCAACAAAGTTTTACCAAGTTTAACCAAGTTTCGCTTCAATACCTTAATCTAGCCAAATTTATCCAAGTTTAACCCAAGTTTAACCCAAATAGCCATGTTTAGCCAAGTTTTGTTTCAATATCTTAATTTTGCCAAATTTTACCAAATTTGTACTTAATATTTTCATTTAATTTAATTTATCTAAAATTTTCCAATTTTTACCAAATTTATCCTCAATATCCAAATTTAACAAAATTCATCAAAGTTTTGCCAAATGTAACCAAGTTTAACTTAAATAACCAAGCCTAACCAAATTTAACTAAGTAGCCATGTTTAATCAAGTTTTATTCTAATAATTTAGTTTAACATAATCTATCTAAATTTTGCCAAGTTTATTTTCAATACCTTAGTTTAGCCAAATTTACTTAAATTTTGCTACATTTAATTTAAGTAACCAAAATTTGCCCAGGAGTTTTAGTGTAACCTAATTTTGTCAAGTTTAATTAAATTTATCTTAAATCGTTTAGTTTAGCATAATTAATATTAGTTTTGTCAAATTTTGCCAAGTTGGGGCAAGTTTAACCTACATAATTGTGTTTAGCCTATTTCAGCCTACTCTAAATTTACATTAGTTTATGATAAATAGGCCTACATTTAAGTTAAACATGTTTAAATTAATATAAATTAACTTATGTTAGATAAAGCTATACTATTAGGTAGCCTAAATTAATTTAGGTTAACTTAAGATGAATTATGTTAACTTGAACTAAAAACATTGTTGTTTATAAATTTCACTACTACAAAATCTAAATGCAATTCATTAATCCTTGTTCACCGAACTATTGAATTCATTGCATCCCCACATGGTCCCACACTACAAGTAGTGAATTCACTCAAAATCCAATGAAGTCATTTGGTGTACATGGACACCTTTTGTTATAATGATTAGTGATAAGTAATAATTATCATAAATAAATATGAGGTGCAACATTTGGTTAAGGGTTTTATTCCCCACAGTGGAAGTGGGGAATTCAAGTCTTCCCACTTGCAAACTTAAACACTTAAACACTTATATACCTAGATACCATGGTGGCTTGCCTAACCTATGAATTTTTTTAGTGCCTAGGCTAGGTGGCCTAGGCTAAACTTCCTAAGCTAGGTTCCATATGTTAAGAGGTTAGCACATGGCAATATTTGACTAGAAAAAAAGACAATTTAAAAATATATATATATGACACGTGGCACTTGTGAGATGCCATGTGCCTCGTTGGATCCATGACTATGTCATTTGCAAATGTAGTCATGGCAAACTGTAATCACTAATGTGGTTGTGATTAACGCGACTACTAACATTTAAAACATGGTGTTTTGGATTAGTCATTTTTAATCATAGATGACACATACAACTACATTTTGTAGTTGTAAATGCCACATTTTGACTTTGTGAATAGGATGTTTTTGGTAGTGTGTGGATGAAATGTTGTATCCCAAAACACAACATGGAAAAGTTGTTTGATGCATATTGCCATGTACCATATCAAAATAGCACTACAATCTATGGGAGGTTGGTTGGCTTCTTGCAATGACTTTCTATCCACCATTGGATGTTCATGTTCTTGAATATGGTTGAATTTACAAAAATTTATGTGGTGAAGCTATAAACAAGATGCAATATGAAATGACAATTGGGAACTTTCTAGCATGCACTTGCATGGGTTTTATTACTATGATTTCAAGCTCATTGGGGAAATAGGGGAAATGGGTGCCATGTAAACATGTGTACTATGTACTTCAACATGTCATGTTTTGTGGGCAATTTGAAATTTTCATTCATTTCCCAACTTGGAATTGATATGAAGTTCATCACTTGTTGGTTTAGTCTATAGCTTTTATGTAAGTATACAGGAGTAATACTTAGAAATGCCACCAAAATTTGTAAAAAAATGGTGTCCATTGTATCACATAACTATTACGGGTTTTCTTTCATGGTCAAGAATTGCACCAATTATTATTGTTATGATTTAATAGGTCTTGATTTGCTAAAGGGTTGAATTAATGTTGATTCATACATTTGGTATGTATGAATTGTGTTTCACTATGTGAAGAATCACACATTAGATTGAACATGTTAGATAAATATTTACTAATTATGCTCAACATTATATTGGGTGTTTTAATTATCTCCACCTGTTTTTACCCCGAAATAAAAAAATTAAGAAAACTATTTTAGTAATATGAATGTTCCATTGGATTAGTTGGAAAAATATTGCCACATAAACAAATTATTTTTGTATACATGGCAAGAATTATGTATGTGGCATGAACTTTTATTTATGTTGCAAAAATATTCAAAATAGATTCCTTCTTGTTCATCAAAGTCATAGGTTTGTTGTTCATGCTCAAAGCTCACACCTTATGCTCGCATGCTCACTTGTTAGTTATGTTGAATTTCAATAAATATTTTTGAGAAGGCAATGTTCAAATAATTTTAATTTTGTTCTATTAACATGGCTCATTGTGTCAAAAGAAAGGTTCAATGGAATGTTGAGGCAAAACCAACTATGCCTACAATTTGGTTTGTTAAAGAAAGAACGAAGTTAACATAAACTAAAGTGGACGATTTTATAAGGTCTATATTTCATCTTGTTCCACTCCATGCAACATCATCATCAAAACATGTTGGAGGTGCCCTTCCCCCTAGTCATTTAAACCACTATACAACTAGAGCCCATCTAATTGGGCAAAATGGAATTCTAGTTCATCACAAGCTTAAGAAGGATGCCCAAGCTAGGTAGATATTGGGTTTGGAAATGGCAAATATAATCGTTCGGTTTGAAGATGTGCCAACATTTGGTTACAATCAAATGTACAAACTTTCCACAAAGAATTTTATGTTACAAGGTGTAATGTATAGCATGTTGATTGGACAATATTTGTGATGCACAATGAAGTTGGAACTCAAAAAGGGTGAAATGGTGGATTCCATTCGAACACCTTTATTGGGTGTACCACTATCAACTTCATGTTGATGGTTTGAAATTCATCAACTCACCTTTAATGAGAATGAGTTCATGGACATGCTAAGGAATGACCCTAGCCCTTGACATGTTATATGATGACATCACAAAAAATGTTGTTTTGTGTTCAATGATATGGTAGATAAGTCAAACTATAATGATTTCCAAATTAGAAAGAATGAGCAATTTTGCATAGGTGTCATCATTGAACATTAACCATACAATGTCAATAATCTCAAGAGCAAAACATTATGAAGACAATAATTTTTCCATTACATCCATATATAGAAAACCATCAAACTTGTCAAATGTTATTTTTGAAATCATCGTGGTGTAGGAAAATCATAATGTTGGTTGATCTTCAATTTCGAACACACTTACATAGCCTTTTCATGGTGGTGTAGGAAAACCATTTTATTGGTTGATTCTTCATTTTCAAATTTTGTCACTCATGCCCTACACCCATTGGCAATACAAAACAAACATTAAAAAATGTTGCAACTACAAAATCACATTGAATGTAATTGATGGTATAATAACATAGTTATGAAAATTTATAACTAAAAAAGAAATTCAATTCCAAAAACATTATATTGTGTTCAAAATGTTAATTACATGGCCATAATTGTTTGTTTCTCAAATTTAGGGGCACCCACCCCCTATACCTAGCTTTCTCATATAACGTTCTAGTGGAGATGTGTTGGGCTTGTGCAAGAGCATTTGCCAAGAAATGAAATTCAATTTCATTTAACTCAAGTTTTGGTGAAAACCAATTTTTTGGCACATGTGTTTTTTACCTTGCCTAAGTAAAAAGGGTTCAACAAGCATTTTTCAAATGATAACGTCCCCTTGACCTCTTTTAATGACCAAACATTGTTGGAAACTACATACACTTCCTTAATCACACCTTTGATAAATTTGAAGGTTTGATTAGGGAACATAATGATAAATTAACAATATAATCTGGTACCATTGGTGAAGTGGGGATGATGCGATGGGTAATGAACCAATAAAACCCATATTAATAACAACCCAAGTAGAATTTTTGAAAATACTTGTGAAAAATAAAATTAATTGAATTAAAATTTATGTGGACTTATGATATTGTGACCCAATTATGACCATTCAAAAGTCCTTAGTTATAATTTGGTTCAATTTTTGAATGGAATTTTAAATGAAAACCAATATGAAAATTTTAATTTTCTACCATTATAATTAGCCAATTCAATTATAATTTAAAATTTTAAAAGTTCAATGCAAAAAGTTAGTCCAATTTCATGAAAAAATAATTACATGCATGTTTCCATAATCAAGTTGTTAATTAACAAACAAGCCCCAATTGACAATTTTAAAATTAAATGTTTTGTGAAGATACATTGAAATAAAACGGGTAATATAAAAACTAAAACCATGTCACAAAAATGAGCCATTCAACCATCCATTCACCCTCTATTCTAATTTTTTTTTTGATTTCAACTAATTCATACTTACCTTCAAACCTTCATAGATGTTTTCAAAGTTCCAAGTATGATGTGATGACATTTCATGTTTGCATGTGAAGAAAAATAATGATTACCAGAAAGACTAATCCATTAAAGTTTGGCAATCCTTTTCCAAGGATTTTTTTTCAAAAGTAAAATATGTCCTAGACTAGTAAACGAGACCCTTTAGGCCTCAAAATTAATAAAATTCTTTTGTTATTTTTATTTTCTGAGTGCTTGAAAGGGAAGAACTTACTAAATTGAGATTGTACACTCAAAGTTTTTTCTTTCAACATTTTCAAATTACACGTTTTTGCAAAGTCAAGATTAAATTGATGTTTCAAGACATTTTTAATGAGTCCCATGAAAATATAAAAACAAATTTAGCTTTGGCTAAGCATTCAATCCAAAGAGTCTCATTACTATTGATAATTTTAATACTTAAAGGGAGGTTAGGTAGATCTATTAATTTGGTACATAACATGATATTTAATGTATTTTTTGTTTTTCTTATGAGCATTGACCATACTTGGGCCTTCAAATCATTGGAATTCAAGATGGGATTAATGTGTAATGAATATAAAAAAAAATTAGAGAGGTTGAATCCATGCTTCTTTTACCTAATTCAAGAGGGATTGGCTTGGGCATATGTGGTTTTCAATTCCTTTTAATCATTGACTCTTTTTAATTTTTCACCACGTGCAACCATTTGGACCACCTTTTCTTTCTTTCTTAGGTCCTTTCTCCTTGTAAAAATCTTTAAATATGAAATCTCAAAGTCCATGTCACAACCTTTCACATTTTTGTTTTTTCATCTTTTAAAAACATTGTGAATGGGTTTTTGTCTTCCCAATTCACCTTGACCTTACCTTTCATTTATGGCGAGAAGCCAAAAAAATGATTTTTGATTTCTAATTCTTTAATGACTTGCTTGGGTCACAAAAACCTATATTTCCTAATTACATCACAAATTTAACATGAGATGAATTAATAATTGAAAACATGTTTGACACATGGATAAACGTGTTAATGAATGAAGTATGAACTTATGAATGAACGAATGTCACACACATTTCACACCTTCTTATAAAGTTGTGTGTCAAATGTGTTTTCAATGCATAATATCAATGCGTGGAACGAACAAATTATGAATGAACAAATTTTGCATGATTTCCATTTTTAAGTCATGAGATGCTAAGTTTGTGATGTAAACATGTTTTACCTTTAAAACAACAACTTTATAAGTGATTTTGCCATTTGAAGTCCAACCTTGTTCTTTGCCATCATTAAGTCCTTTATCCCATTAACCTTCCCCTTTGGTTTACAAAAAAATCAATTAAGATTTGGGAGCTTCTCTAGGTTTAAATTTTTTTTTATTATGCATCACAATTTAAATGATTTGAACACCCTCCTTTTGTGCATCATGCTTTGGAACTCAAACCTTCTTCACCCCTTTTGATGGAGTTTTACCTACAACTTGCCCATTAGCCACTACCTAATTGCTTTAAATATCTTTTGCATTAACTTAATTTGAGTTTGGAAAGTTAATGTTTTCCTAGATTAAAATCCTTGATGTGGTGCATGCCTTTGTGAAATGCCCAAACTTTTTACAATGCATGCACTAGTTCAACAAACTAAAATACATTATTTTTTGGGAATTTGTGGTTTGTTAAATGGGTGAAAACATGGTCAAAGGAGCTAGGGGCACCAAGGTAAAAATCATTTTCCAAGCATTGCACATGACATGTGTCATTGTTGTGTTGGTAATTTATACCTTAAATTTTTATATTGTAGATACCCAATTTAACATCACATGTTAAATATAAATATCTTTTGAATACAATTTTATTTTATATCATATACATTATGCATCCAAACCCTCTATCACATAAATATGAACAATTTTTGTTAACGTCACATTTTCAAAAATCCATACTTTTCAAGGCCAAAAACATGTTTGAACCAAATGTGTTCAAATTGGTAATAAAACAAATTCTCATTAATTTAAATTCTTTTGCCCTTCCAATTGTCAATATTTAATTTGATAAAATCCTCTTTAATTTTTAGTAGGATTGGTGCACATTTGGTAGAAGAAAAAAACATTTGAAAAAAATAAGGATTGTTCACTTTCAAAGTTTGAGTGATTTGATCAACATGCAAAAAAAATTGATTTGTGTCAACCTTTGAATATATAAAATTTGCAATTAATGGAAAATATTCCAAAAACTTTTATGACAATCCAAATTATTATGTTTCTTTTTTTATTTTTCAAACATACAAAAATGTAATTTTAAGGAGTGTCCATTCACTTGGGTGGCTCCTTTGATTATGTTATTACCCAAATGCCTTTACATTGTAAAAAAATTAATTGAATTCTGGAAATTTGACCTTAACCAAATGTGTAAGCAAAAACTTCACGCCCTTGGTAATACATCAAAGTGTTAAAGTTTGGAAAAAAATCTTTCTTTTCTCAACATTGAATTGCAAATTTGAACGCCATCAAGTTTTTTTGTCATCTTTGACCAATTGACAAATAATGTTTCCAAATGAAGCTATCTCCTATTTTATTATAGATTTTGAAAAACACCATTGTCATTTCCCTAAATTTAGATTTCATAACCTAAATTTAAATTTATAACTTTTTTATGTTAACAAAATGCATTACTTTAAAGGAAAGGTCTATTTGGCAACATGAACCTATAATAGTTTTAACCATCAATAATCACATTATAGAGCCTAAAAACTTAAAAAAAGTTCAAAGCCCATACAAATTGCCTAACGCAAAGACTCCAAGAATGAGATGTATTGTGCAAGGTGAAACAAAATAGGGCCACAAAGTAAAGATAGATGAAACTTTGGTGGAGGTTCATAATATATTATAGGGCAAAACCATAAAAAAATTCAATGAAAGCTCACAATGATTCAAAATTAATCATAAAATATATTATTAAAAAAGAAATGGTGATTATTTTAAAGTTTGGGCCATGTGAAGTCTAGGCACTACAAGAAATCATTATTTTTTTGACTTGAAAAAGTGGTAAAAAACAATCCAAAAGTGACAAATGTTCAACTTGACTAGCAATTATTTTGGACAAGTCGTATTGAACACGTCCGCTTTGACTGGGTCATTTTGATTGACCATTCAAAATTTGGGCAACAATTTTTTTGGTAATTAATTTTTAATTATTTACCTAGCTACCTAGCTACCCACCTACCCACTTAACTACCTTTTAACTAGTTAGCTACCTTACTTACTAACCTACCTACCCTAATAATTAATGAATAAATTTAATTTAAAATAATTTAATATTATTAATAAACCTACCTAGTTATCAACCTAGCTACCTAGGCCACCCACTTGAACTAGGTAGGGTAGGTGGTTAGGCAATCCACTTGACCTAGCTAGGTTAGGAAGCTAGGCCACCTAACTAAGGTAATGGCCTAAATTGCAAGTGTGGGGATTTGAAGTCCTCACCTCCACTTTGAGGAGTCAAATCCTTACCATTGCACCACCTTCATAAGGTGAAAATGTTTGTGAACATAATGTAATAAACACATTCAATTTCTTTTACACTATTTACAAAGGTAGATAGGAGGATAGACAAGGACATAGGAAGGTAAAAAAGTCAAACATACTAACTAGGATACTTAGGCTAGGCTACCTATCCCATGTATTTTATATTAACTAGCCTAGGCTATAACCTATACAAACACGAGCTACATAATATATTAGCCTATGCATAAGTACTAACCTAAGCTATGGTATATTAAACTACTTTACTAAATTATATACTAACTAGATGTAGATTTAGGTAGGGGCTATGTTAGGCTATGTAAGCCTAGGTAAGGTCTAAGTAAGGGCTATGTAGGGTTTATGTAGGCTATGTAAGGGTTATGTCTAGGCATAAGTAAGGGCTATATTGGAGGGTTATGTAGGGTTGTGTTTAGGCATAGGTAAAAGCCATGTAGGGCTATATAGGGGTTATGCACACTATGTAGGCCTAAGTAAAGTCTATGTAATAACTATCTACTAGGCTTACACAAGGGCCTTTATAATGGTTAAGTAGGGTGTGGCTATTTAGGCTTATGTAGGCCTATGTAAAAGCTATATATGTAACTAGGGGGTAGCTATGCATACATAAGGGCCAATATTATTGGGGTTATATATTGTAAATACTATGTGGGCCTATATATGTAAGGGCTATGTAGGGGTTATATCGTAGGCTTATGGAAGGGTTATGTAGGCTTAAACATGAGCTATGTTGGCCTATGTAAATGTTATGTAGGCCTACATAAGCCCTAATTATATATAGCCTTACATACATTGGCCTTACATAATTTACACCATAACCCTTACATCACATAACCACCAAATCTATGCAAACCAAGGCCTACTTAGGCTAGCATAGGCTCACGTAAGATATAACCTAGGTTCATGTAGGCTCACATAGACGTACCTATGTTAATCTAAGCCTATCATTTATTTACCTACCCTTTTACCTACCTTCCTACTTTAATTTCCTACCCCCTAATTACCTATTTATTTGTGACTTACCTACAATTTATAAACACTTATATGTGATATTTTATTTTCTAGCTATGTAGGCCTAATCAAAATGGACATGGCAATCAAGTTGGACCGCTTGAAAAGCCATGAATTCTTGTAATGAAATGAATTTGTGATTCAACTTGACTCCGAATATTACCCAAATATTTATTTTTTTGGGCTTGTTCATTTCACATGTTTGTGAACTCAATTTGATTAGCTTGTCCTACTTCCATCCTAGAACTTTTGCATCCCCTCCCCAAGTGTGAAGACATAAGGAGCATGCCTAAGACTTTTAAACCTTTCACAACACATTGTATTTAAAGATTTACTTTGATACCTCAAGTGGCAAGCCTTTGGGGGCACATTAGTTTGTTGTGTAAATTGGAAGATGGTTGAAATGCTTATTCCCTTCTTGGTGCACTATCTCACAATAAATATGACCTTGCATAATAACCCATATTTGTATTAAACAATGATGACCTACATGAAAATTTTGACAAGACTTTTATGATGATTTTTTTGATATTTTCAATCCCTAACCTTTCAAAAGTAGATTCAATTATGATGAAAACATGAATTCATTCATTCAATGTAATATTTTTAGTCCCATTTAGCATGAAACCATTCACTTAATTTTTTAAAGTGTGCAAGCACCTTTCAACAACAACAACAACATATTTGGGTTTAAACATCAATATTGAAACAATATTAATACAAAACTTGATTGAAAGCATCACAAATCCATGGGGAACAAAATCAATTTATGTAAAAAAAATTGAAAACCATTCATTCAATATTTTCAATCCTTAACCTCTCAACAACACCATCGAGTATTAAGGTTTAAACATAAAACCAAGCTTAATTGAAAATTATAAAGTTCCAACAATAATAGTTTTTGTGTAAAAAAAAAACTTGGCAATCATTCATTCAACATTTACCTAATACACATGAAACCGTTCATTCAATATTTTCAATCCCTAATAACATGAAGCTGAGTGAAAACATGGTAAAATATTCAAAAAAAGTTATTGAAGAAAGGCAATAAAAAAATGGTCGTTGTTGACGTACACAAGTAGAAGAAAGTAGATTGAAAATAATTTGAATAACATAATAAAATCATGGTGCTTTTCTTTGAATTTATAGTGAGGTGATTACAAAATTTGAAAAACTTTGGCACAATAAAAGTAACAAGTATGTTTGAGAGTGATTGGTCAACTTGAATTTAAAACGTACTTTTCCAATAGAAGTTTGATGTATTCTACTATAATATTTAAATGTTAAGAACTTACAAGTACATTTTTAAACTACATTATGTTGAAACTGAAGAATATTTAGTAATTCATCTACTTTCACCTACTTATACAAGTTTGGACAAGGGGGAAAATATGGTTATTAAAAAATAAAATAAAAACTTGAATGTTTATTAAGTATGTGATGAATAACATCATTGTAATAAAATTAAAAGATAGATCCTCATTTGGATCATTACATTAAAAAACATTTTTACTTTCAATACATTAAAACTTGTTTATTTATGACAAGGTGCATAAATTGTTTACTTTATTTTGCCACCACACAACCATTGATTCAATCATTTTAGTCCTAACCTTTTAATCGTAGCAACAAGGATTGAGGTAATTTTAATTAATGTGGTTTATATAAAGAAAATTTAAGGTTTTCAAAGTTAAGGTTTTCAAATTTTCATAATTTGGAAGTCTAAATATGAATAAAATACATCATGTAATCAAAATCTAACAAAAAATTACATATTATTAAGATTTTGGCAAGGGTTTATTTTGATATGTTTTGTGGGTGGGTCACTAGGAGGTGGTAACAATGTTTTTCTTTCAAAAACCCAAGCAAAGGAATGAAATTTGGTTTAAAAAGTTATTTGTGGGTTATTTTGAAGGAGGAAAAAAAATGCAAATTATGTGTGACACCAATTGTGGCACATATAAACATGGCATGTAACTTAAATATCCATGTTTTTGTATAACATGGCATGAACACATTCTTCCATTAATTGTTTACAATTTGGAAACCTCGCATTATTGGCCTTGTGCATAATAAGATGTTACACCCATGGGGAAGGGTTCATAACCCTTTGTAATTAAAAAGTCCAAATCTTCTATAAACCAAAGTTGTGCATGGGCTTTTTTTCATAACTACCCTTCATTCCAGATTAATGCATTGTTATTAATGGTACATCAACCTTCTTATTTTTCTTACAATTTTGTCAACCTTATGAATCTGCATCTTTAATCAAATTGTCACATTCCTTGTTGTTCATTAAAAAAACTAAAATGTTTGTGTAAAATTAATTTTTTCATATTGGTGTTATCATGGGAGGGATTATATATGAATAATTCCTTTCTTATTTTGCGTGTTATTAGTAGAGCTTGTTGCAAACCCCTTGGTAATATTTGAATTTGGGTGGGAAATACACCTCATCATTTATATTATAATCACATAAAATATTTTATTTTGTTCATGCATAAATAGAAAGTCGAAATTACATTTGTTTTATGACACTATTATAATTCTTGGTTTTTCAAATGGTTCGTTGAATAACTAGTCCTTTTTAATTAATGGACATGTCCATTTTGATTAGAGGTTCAAAACACATTTTTTTGATTAATTAATTTGACTAAATTGATTAATTTGACCAATACATCCAATCATTTTAAATAACCCTAATCAAAATGACCAATGGGTTTTAGTCAAATGGGATGTGTAGTCAAATTGAACATAAAAAATTAACACCATTAATGAGAACGAACAATGTTCTTTAGTCAAATGAGACATTTTATGCCTATTACATACCTATTTTTTACTTCCCACTTACAATCTTACAATGTATTTAATTACCAACTCACCTAGTTTCCACTACACCAAAATGTGTCTTAATTCAAACTAGGTTTCATTAGATTTTGAATGAATTTCTACATTTTTACCAAATGTGAAATTAGTCAACCCCCTAGTGAATGGGGACCAATTGCTACAAATAATGCATTGATCCATTATATTTAATGAAACAAAGTTATTTTCAAATGAAATACAAATTTATCAAACCATTTCACTTGCTAATCAATGGTAGCATGGAAATCAATTATATTTAAATTATTTAATATTTAATATTATTGATAATTTCATTATTTTGAACCTATGAATTATTGGCACGTGTCACTGCCTATGTTAAGTTAAAAACCTAGCTTAGGTACATAAACCATGTAATCAACCTAAGTAGACACATGCTCTAAAGAACTATAGTAGGAAAATTTTCAATCAACTTACCATTATTGACCACAAACACACCGTTTGTGAGGTTTGATCCCTTAACCTTTACAATGAAAGCAAACACCCCTACCATTAAACCACCACATTCGTTGTGATAACGTGTTACATTACATTTTATTTATCAAATACTTCATTTTAAACATTATAAAAACATAAACTTTGAAATTTCATATCTTATTGAAATTTTTTGCAAATAAAATGATTCAAATTTATTTATTTTTTCAATATTGTACATAATTATATTTACTTTCTTTTGAAAATGTAAAATCATTTGAAATTTTTCTTTTGAATATTATTATTCAATGACATTTCATTAGTAGAAATCAGCCAAAATGTAACCAATCCATTTACGATTACATGCGACTTATAGTCATTTGCGACTATATTTGAGAATATTGCAACTACAAGATCAAATTTCAACTATTTTGGTCATTTTCACAACTATGATGCAACTATTAAAAATTTCATCTTATTGGTTAAATTGATTTTACATTTATTTTCATCCATTAATAGGTTGATATGTCCCATTAGTCGTAATAATCACTAAATTAGTTACATCCTAAAGGTATTTTACAATGACATAGGGGTGTATTTTAATGTATGTACTAAAATTATATATAATATGCATACGTATGTATATTATTCATATAATGAATCTCAAAATTAATATTTGACCTTTGAATTTTTTATTCAAATCTGAAAATTGTTATTTCAATTTTTTAAAACATTATTTGAATTTTAGATTTTGGATTTGAACATGATATTTTCAATTTAAATTTTAAAAGGCTTATTTGATCTAAAATTTGATATTTGAATTTCACATTAATATTTTCAAATCCAAAAATTAGTATTTCAATTCAGAAAATTATAATTGATTGTAAAAATGGACATTTTAATTTTGAATATTTTAATATAAATAATAAAATGTATATTTGAACTCTGAAATTTTTTCATTTAAATTTTAAAATCATCATTTGATTTGAACCTGAAATTTTAATTCCAAATTATTATTTTGGATTCTCAGAATTAATACTTCCAGTCTGAAATTTATTAATTGAGTCTAAAAATGGACATTTCAACTTTGAATATTTTTATTTGACTCTGAAAATTGACAGTTCAATTCTGGAAATTTTTATTTAAATTCAAAAAGCTTATTTGATCTAAAAATAATTAATAAAAATTAATTTTAAATTATTGATGAATTATTATAGATTATAAATAAATAATATCAATGATTAATAATTGATTATTTCTTAAGAATTAATAATAATTAATAAATATTAAATATAAATGGCTGATTATGGAATATTTCCTATGAAATATTAAACATTAAATAACAATAATTTACTATTACTTACTGATTTTAATTTTTTTATTATTAGATTTTGATTATTTATTATTTACTACTAATTATTGATTACTTACTATTAATTACTGATTATTGGTTATTTAGCATTGACTAATAATTATCAATTAATATATAACAAATTATTATTAACTAAAATATTATTTAAAAATAATTATTTACAATTATATATTGACTGCTATTAATTATTATAAATGAGTATCAAGTATCAGCCAAAAAATTAGATAAAATTAGTAATTTGATAATAATAATTAATCAATTAACAAGTTGATGGAAGAGTTAATTATTGGTTATTAATTGACATTTATTTGGAGGCGAATTAATTATATAAATTATTAATCATACATTATTAAATATTAAATATTATCAAATTAATGTACTAAGTTTAAGTACTTATGTGTGCTTAAAAGTAACATGTAAGTAGCCTATTAAATTTTATAAATAACTATTAGGTGTAATATGTTTAACCTAGGGCCTACTAGCTATAAATTTAAGTTTGGTATGCATTTTATGCAAAATAAACTGTAAGTTAAATAATAAAATTAATATGGTTAATTTGACTAAATGTCAAATCAAAATGGCCAATTTGATTAATTGTAAATCACGATGGCCATTAAGTATGGTCAATTTGATTAAGCCTTGGTCATCTTGATGGACCTCTGGCCTTTTTGACCAAATGTTTAATTTGTCACATAGTCATAAAAGTCACTTTAGTCAAATGTTTTAGAAAAAATAACTCATTTCTTTCATGCCCTAGGCCTTTAGTCAAAACTACCATCCCCCTTGGCCAATGTGGACATTTCAATCAAGTTGGACCTTTTGAAAGGTCACATTTTCTTGTAGTGTTGGTTGGTTTTCAACATATACAACATGATTGTTTAATGGGCATGCTCATTAGTAATTAATATTTCTTTTTTAGGTTTGATAGTTTGTTGTACCTCCCCAATCTTGGCTTGTTGGAATTAAAAAGTAACACCTACGTCCCCACATCATCATCTCCCAACCATGCCTCAAAATCAAAGTAACTGATCCCCTTTGCAATACCTAGGATCTTTTCATTGTTGATTCACAACACAAGATGTGTATTCACAAAAAAAAACCTTTATTTAATTGGTTGTTAAAATTTGACACACAACAAGGCATTTGAAAAAGTCATATGAAACATGAGACCTACATCTAAAACCTTATATAAATTTGTGGACGCCTTATGTCACATATGGATGATCAACAATAGAAGAAAAAACACCTAAAACCTAACCACAAATTCATGATTGGAGCACCTATCAATGCAGAACAAAAAAATGCATTAACAATACAAGATTCAAATTCACAACTGCCTATTCCATCAAAATTTGGCAATTCCACATAAACAAATATCGAGTTGAACTTGTTTCAAATCGTGGTGCCACACTACAAGATGATGCACAATGGCAATACTAGGAGACTAAGCTTGCTTCAAACTTTGAACATAAAATTTTCACATGACAACATGGCCAAAAATTGCAACACACCATTGAATCGCCCAACAAATTACCTAATATTTGCAAGTTGCAACATGATGTTCAAGCAATCCCTAATGTTCCATTAATTATTTCCACACAAGATCATAATAACAATAATAATAGTGATGTTTAAGTTAAGTGATTAACACCAACCACCATGCACACATTAAAAAATGGACACAAGGATGCACCTTGGTATAGTGCATGCAACAATTCCATTCATAAACTTTAGATAGGACTATGTTCATGTGGTCGCATGTGTTTGTCATAATGATCATTGTTAAAGGCATGGAACATAACATAGTAAAAGGCTTACCCTATTAGACATTTGTTGTTATTGTTGCAAACGATAACAACTCCCAAAGATTTTTGCTTTGCATTTTGTAACTCTCATTTTCCTTTTCTTCTTTTCATTACAAAAATATCTCCTTCCCCAATATTCATTGCTTTAACCCAAATTTTTTTTCATGTGCAAACAATATTCAACACCTAATAGGTGAAATATTACAAGACATTGAAAGGTGTGAGTACCAAACATAATCTTGCTCACATGAAGACCAAATAGTTTATTATGAAATTGGGCACTTGACATCTTTAAAACCTTAAAAATTCATAGTATAGTTTTAAAATTATGGGTTGGATTACATACAAAGTGGGTATGCATCACAAATTTATTAATTTTATTAGTTCATTCACAATTTGCACGAAATTTGTTATTTCATGGGTTTGTGTTTTTTGCACACAAATGTCATGCATCTAAAACATGTGTGATTTCATCCTATTTATACGTGCATCATACATGTTTTAAACACACGACATTTGTGCACAAAACGCATGAACTTATGAAAAAACAATTTTCACATGATTTCCATTATCAAATTGTGTGATGGGAAATTTGTGATGTGATTTCTAATACTAGGATTTATATTAGAGTTGATATTTGAATCTAACCCTACATACGCACAACACCTAACAAAACAAACAAAATTTGTTCATTTTTGTAACCAATCATATGTTTTTAAAAGTATGTTTTAGAAGTCTCATTTTGGTATGTAGTTGGGGTCAAAAAGGCAATAGGCAACATCATATATTTATATAATATGAAGGACCTCCTAATATGGTGTGTACCCCAACCTTGAGTGGAAAGGTAAATAATAAGATTTGTGGAACTAAATTAAAACCTAGATTATGTAAGACTTTCAAATTTATGATTTAAATTCCAACAGGTTAGTTGCCATAAGATTCAAATATACATTGAAAATTTTTGGGTTGAAAATTTGAAGTTTATTTAAAGAAACAATGAAATATCTTGGAGAGTTAAGACAAATGGAAAATCCTCAAAATTTTGAGAAACAACATAAATGACGACCTAGATTTTGAATACCATAGTTTGAGTAAGAAGTTTTAAACACCCTTAGCAAGTTCTATTTGATGCCAAAAAAATGGTCAATAATGCTCAACCCTACACAAAGCTACTTGATTTTGTTGCAAGGTTTGACCATGTTTTTTTTATGTTAAATAAAAAATAATGTTGCAATTGTTCAAAGCTGAAATCTATGTTGTTGGGTGGTAATATATTTTTATTGTCTTTTGAAACTGGGTGTGGGTTTGAAATTGGTGTGGGACAATTAATATGCATAACACAAAAACAAAAATCATTTTTCAAAACATGCAAACAAGCAGAACACACAAATAAAAATCATTTTCCAAAACATACAAAACAAGTAGAACACAAAAATAAGAATCATTTTCAAAAACATGCAAACATACCCAAAAAAAAAAAAAAATCATTTTCAAAAACATGCAAAACAAGTAGAACACAAAAATAAAAATCATTTCCAAAAACATGCAAAATAAAATAAAACACGCAAACCCTAAACCCGTAGAACACACACAAAAATAAAAATCACTTCCAAAACATGCAAAACAAATAGAACACACAAATAAAAATCATTTTTCAAAAAACATGACAAAACAAGTAAGAACCACAGGTGCAAAAAGAGAAGCCTGAAAGTGGTGAGCACATAGGCCTCGTTAGGGGCATTTAGCATTTCACATTGGAGTAAGAGTATTATTACATTGATTATTTTCTTGAGATTGGGGCAGGGTGGGTGGGCCAGACCCTGCAAAAGTAGTCTACTGCTTTGCTGTGCTTTTTTACCAGCCTCAAGCAAACTGGGCAAACATGCAGGAGAAAAACCATTTTCCTGAGCCAAATCGATATATGTTAACTTTTTTCATCGAATTTAAACCATTTTGCTGAGCCAAATCATTATATGTTAACTTTTTTCATCGAATTTAAACCATTTTCCTGAGCCAAATCGATATATGTTAACTTTTTTTTCATCGAATTTAAACCATTTTCCTGAGCCAAATCGATATATGTTAACTTTTTTTTCATCGAATTTAAACCATTTTCCTGAGCCAAATCGATATATGTTAACTTTTTTTTCATCGAATTTTAATTTGGAGGGTCACATATTGAGCACCGCTTGAGATACGGTAGCCACCATGGTTAGCTAGGGAACTGAAATCCAACAGGAAACTGTAACCTGACCAGTTATCATCCATCTCTTTCACGGTGCGCTGGTGGACGTCCCCGGTTCACGCTGTCCCGATGGGGATGGCGGCTTGCTTGTTTTCGGCATCTCGATTGGGACTTGGGGGTTGATAAAGCTTAGCGAAAAAGCTTCCGCAATACTACTTAATGCGGAAGAGTGTTTTTTTGTCTTCTCTGCTGTTCGTTGCATTTCGTGTCGCGCACAGTGCTTTGCTTGTTCGTCGGCTTCCTTTTCTCGACGAACAATCACTGTTATCTACACACTAGCGGCCGAATGCAAGCAATGTTTGGCTCTGATCTTCGCCGCATCCTTCATTTTTGGGGCTCATTCTGTCTGACCTGATTTCAAGTAGCTTCTCATTTTCTTCGGTGTCCGTTCTGGAACTGATGATGGCCGTGAGATAGGCGCAGGTGATTCTGCTTTCTCTCTGTCTTTTGATGCGATTGATGATCAAGCAGCAGAGCTATGCAGACGGTTTTCGTGTCATACATTTTTACAGTCTTCATCCGAATGTTTGTCTCTGATAGCAAACTGCTGAAATCGGTTTTTTTCGTTTTTGCCTTTTGGAGTTAGGTACTCGTTAGTCTCCTTGTGTACTCTCAGAGCATATGTGTGTCTATGAGGATCTGCGGAGGGTTTCTTGTTTTTATCTCGAAATGGTGCTGTTCAGGGCCGCAACCCTTGACTTGAGAGAGACACCATAGAATATATCCTTGCACGAGGAGCGTTGAATGATTCAGGCAGGGGTGGCAATGAGGACCCCGGCGATGGACATGCAGCTGTTCGGCTTTGCGACCGTTGAGAGGAAATGGCGGATTCCGCTTGTTGCAAGTTCATTAGTATCAGTGATCCTGTTTTTGGTAGCTACGTTGACCCTAAGGCCTTCTTCGTCATCAGGCTCCTCCTCCTTCCTCGCCTTTCGTCAGACTCTCGAACAACGCCCTTTGTTCGCTGAAGACATGACTGTAGAGCAGCAGCAGAGAAGTGTGCAGGACGAGAAGAGTCCGGTGCAACAACCGGCACCTCTTCCAAGGCTGGCTTACATGATCTCTGGCAGCAAAGGCGATTACGAGCAGATGCGCAGAACGTTGCAAGCATTGTACCATCCCAGAAACGTGTACATTCTGCACCTTGATCTTGATGCTCAACCACGCGAGAGATTGGAGCTGGCTAGATACGTGCGTTCTGACCCCGTCTTCATTGAGGTAGGAAACGTCCTGGTGATAGCAAAGTCCAACCTTGTCACTTACAGAGGGCCTACTATGGTGTCAACTACCCTCCATGGAGCTGCAATTCTCCTCAAGTCAAGGAAGGACTGGGACTGGTTCATCAATCTGAGCGCTGCCGATTATCCCCTTATCACTCAAGATGGTTCGCCTCCTCTAGACCTCTCTCTGTCATTCAATTCCTCCTTCGCTTCTTTCTATCAGTTTTGATTTGCAGATTTTGTTCGCATTTTCTCAAAAAAATGCTCACTCTGCAACATAACATTATGGTAATTTCAGTCTGAAACTGCAAATCTTTGAAGTGAACTTCAACTCTAGACCAACAGATCCATTCAGCCCATGGACGCTCAAGAGACAAAAACTCTGTTAGTTGCACCCAGCCCTCTTAACAGTGGACTGTTTATAGCTAAGTTTATGTAGACTTTAGAGTAATTCAGATCTTCCTTTGCATTGATACACAAACTGTGGACAGCATCTCAAAGAAACATATATGAGGGTTGAATTCACCCATATATCTAATTGCTGGCCAAAAATTGATTTTGTTGCCAACAAATCACAACTTGAGGGATATTGGGGCTGATGTGCACTGCAGATCTTCTGCATGTCCTCTCATATTTGCCTCGAGAACTGAACTTCATGGAGCATACAAGTGCTATTGGCTGGAAAGAGTGAGTTTTTTTCTTAAGCCCAAAGGTTTCTTGACTACAGTCTTATAAATTTCAGTTCATTTTTCTCATAACTGTTGCTTTGTTGATGAGCGAGAGAGATCTCTCTATGTTTTCTTTGCTGGTAGCTTTGGGCTCACAGCATTAGAAGGCTATTATCACCTACATTGACCATGAGGTTGGGATTTTGCAGGTATTATAGGGCCAAGCCCATCATCATTGACCCAGGTTTGTACGTGGGCAAGAAGAGTGACATCTTTTACATCAGTCAGAGACGATCCCTTCCTACAACCTTTCGTCTTTTCCAAGGTAGGTCTGGGTGGTTTTCTTTTCTGTCCCTTCCATCTTTTTCTTTGGGAGTGCAACTCTGAATCACATGTGTCCATGTCAGGAATGAAATTAGTAGAATCTTAAATGTTATGTTCCAGAATGTGATGTTAGGCCTCAATTGGATGTGAACATGATGATCTCCTTTCCCTGGATGGTGGTAGAAGTGGCTCTAATGAGTGTGTTTTGAATGGACTGGAAAGTAATATCCTTGATAAATCTCTTTCAGTAGACTGCGGAGCTGAGAACCAGAAATGAGTGAAATAAGAAAGAACCAGAGAGTGTGAAAAGTTAGAGATAATGAACCAGAAAATCGATTGAGGTCCAAATAATGGCCTTCAAAGTGCATAGTATCTTGAGTTGAACCATTTCTTGTGATTTTCCTCTAAACACCCATCAAAGCATAACTTTGAATTGATTTGCGGAGTTGCAGGGTCAGCATGGACAGTGATGTCACGGTCATTCATACAGTATTGCATCATGGGTTGGGACAACTTGCCTCGCACACTTCTCATGTATTATACCAACTTTGTATCTTCACCAGAAGGATATTTCCATACAGTGATATGCAATAGTGAGCAGTACCGCAACACTACAGTGAATCATGACCTGCATTACATTGCATGGCACACCCCTCCGAGGCAACATCCCCTGTCTCTGACCCTCACGCATTTCCGCAACATGACCCAAAGTGGGGCAGCCTTTGCACGCAAATTTAGGAAAGATGATCCAGTGCTTGATGTTATAGACAAGCAGCTGCTTGGGAGACAACCTGGGAAATTTACTCCAGGTGGTTGGTGTGTTGGAACCAGTCCTGATGAAGACCGTTGTTCAGTGATTGGAGATACAGCCATCCTTCATCCTGGGCCTGGGGCTAAAAGGTTTGAAGGATTGATTGTTAGTCAATTGGTACCTGCAACTTTTCGTGCCAATCAGTGTGTGTTACCTGAAGACCGCCCTGTTCTATTGCGCCAACAATCTCACCGTTCTCCAGAAGTGGGATCAAAACAGACAAGCAGACTTTTCTCTTGACACCTCACATTCTACTGGCAATTGGATCTCTCTTGAACTGTGGTTGCCATTGGCCTGATCACATGGTTCTGGTGGCATCAGTTTCCCATATTGATTCTGAGAACATTTTTCGGAAGCAATACTGATCAAGCAAGGCTCATCACATAAGGGAACTCTGGAATAGTTGCCATCAGAGTTATGAAGTTCACTTGATCCATGTCAGAAATGGAGTGGCCTTACGTGTTTCTAAGGTTAGGTCATTGGACTGCTTATGGTACTAACCAACTCTGGAGTCCCTTTACAGTCATCTAGACCCAACTGTATTCAAGGTTTTGTAGAGACATTGTAAGGAAGCCTGGGCTACTGCTGGTGCTTTCAGAGTACACAGAGCCTACGTTGTATGCAATGAGTAAGTCTTGTCAACAATTCTTTTGCAGCACAGATCATATCATATGGCTGCTTGCTTACCCCAATCAAGGAAATTGATGGAGCTTGTCATTTATGGATCCCAGCAGACTTTTTGAATTTCTGGTTTCACATATCAAAGGAGAGTGCATACTGAAAGCTGTGATTCACTGGTTTTGAGGGATTTGTGTGGAAGAGATAATTCTCTTAGCATTGGAGGAAAGGCAAGTGCATACTGCTTCCTACTGTTTCCTCTTGACCCATAACAACACTATTAAAAAATTTCCAAACAAAGTTCAACAAAGCAAAGATGGCAAAAACAAATCAATTTTTTGTATGCTTTAAAGTCATAAGATGGTATTCCACTAATGATGCTGTTTTTAAACTATGAGGCTCTTTAAAATGAAATTTACTTGATCCTATTCAAAGTTTTAACAAATGAATGCTAAATTTTTACATCTAAAGCTCACAATTAATAAGTATTTGTAGCAAGAAGATCCAGGTATATTTGCAATGATAGTGTCAAGCCAATAACCCCAAGTGGCCAAGACTTTGAGATCCAATGGCTACTTTACAAATGGTTCTTTGTTCAATTCACCGTTTTGAGGAGGTTTAAATTAGAATCAAATTCAAAGTATACCCACTTGGATTGCAGCACAATTAAATGTGCATCTCATCTTTGAGTGAATGTCTCACCTACTGCCCATATTAGACGGTAGGCATTTAACAAGTACAATGAATTAAACGGCTGCTTGTTCTCTGATGCCTCTAGCATAACTAGGTTTAGGGTTTAAACAAGTGCAATGAATTAAATATGGCTTGGTCTCTGATGCCTATGACTACTAGCTTTCCTTGTTGCAACACCCCACCTCAACCCAGTCACAATTTGGCCTAGTTAACCAACCCATCTAGTGAATCAAACTCTTGGCATTATTTGATGCACAAATCCCCCAAGATTGTTCCCTTTAGTGCGAACTCGAGGATTCAACTATATGGCTTTGTGTTGCTCCACACAACCATTTCCACATTTTATTTCAGAATATTCAATTTGTGTCGAGTGAACCAACACTTACATCGGTATCATGGTAAAAATCAATGTTGGTTAGCTTGTAAGATTTAGGTGGGTTTAGGTCTAGGTTGTAGGTTTAGGATATAGTGTAAGTTCTAGGTATTCAACATTAGATGTTTGAATTTTTATGGGAACCATCATTGGAACCTAATCAGATGGGTCGACCTCTTTTAAAGTCGAAATATAATTTGAGTTGTGTTGTTGCCTCATTTTAAACAAGTTCAGATTCTCTCAGTCGAAAAATACAAACTTTTTTATAAAACAAAAAAGCTTGACTTTACATTTTATGTTATTACATTTTATTGATTATACATAAATAATCTTACATTTTATTTTATTTTAATTGTGTAGATTAGTTGAACAAACTAATTACCACATTTTAAAAAAAAGTTGTTTAAACTGATTTTCAATTCCTTGTGAAAATAATTCAAGGTTTTAAAAATTCAAAGTATTGGTCTCAAGACCAGACTGAAGGTTCCATTATATAACCCAAAAAATCATCTTTAGTCATGTCCACAGCTTCATCCTCACTTTCTGTCTCCGCCGCATTACCAAAGCCATTGATCCAACTTAGATGCAAGTAGCAAAATATTTAATATTCTGCACTAAAAGAAGAAAAAATTCAAAGAACACCATTTGTACATTCAAAGCAGCTTTACCATTTCATGATCATCCTCTTGACAAGCAGCACCAAGGTTTACATCAAACATAGAAACATAATGCAAGTTCCTAATGGGGCTAAAGGAAAGTGGAGCTTGAGGAGTCAGAGAAACTAATACGGAACAAGAGCTTTTTTGCCTTTTGTGTGCATCTCTCTACTACTCCAAATTGCAGCCTTGGATTGGACAGACAGAGTTGGAGGACATGGTAAAATCTTTCATTGCCAACTTCAAAAGAAGTTTTGGATTTGATGAAAACAGATTTAGAATTTTCATCTCCCTCCAATATTCAACAAAGATAATTACACATGAGGGATGCATTTGATGTCAGTGCAGAAAATAAAATACCACATCTATTGGAAAGCTTGCTCTGCCATCTTGTCATCATTTATGGCCATAGCCATTGCAAACTGTTCTAACTGCTCTTCAATTGATCATCAGTGTTTTCCAGTGTCTCCACATTGCTAGTGCTATTGCATTCTGTCTACAACAACCTGTGAGATACCAGATCAGATGTTGGTATAGCCCACCCTATATCAATGACTAAATGTAGACTCATGAAAAAATAACTTCTTTCTGGTTGAAAGTGAGGTCACATATATGACTGAAGAAAGCAGCCACTGCCAATCTAAAATAGGTCTATCTTCATGATGCACATTACCCATTGAGTTGCTTCCATTATCTGCACATTGTAGACATGCAGCCCCTATAGTCCATGTGCATGGGTTCCTCTCTCTGCTGGGACTTACTGAAATAGTTGACTACAATCCTGGAAAATGTGATCCTCTACTGGTTAAGCAATTCAAGTGTGCTGGCCCTAATGATGTAACGTGCAATAGTAAACAACAAAGAACATGCAAAAAAACTGCCTTTCATAGTCAGGACATTGAACGTCATGGTAGTTTCGAATCAATTGGGTCTCCAAGAACATGGCACCTATGCCACTGAAACTTGAAGCCTTTTTGGCAATGCTTTAAAGAAGCTTGTTGAGGTTTGCTGCCATCCCCAGTGTGTAAATTTGCTCAATCCATGTCCGTTTACATCTTCATGGGCAACCCTACTGAATTGCAAAAGGCTTGAAGGCAAGCTCCTTGTGCAACATTTGTGGTGCCCATAGTAGACAAGAAGGTTGTTGGCATAATTTCCTTGACACATGAGACCCTGCTGTTTCATGACACCTCTGTAGAGCAATATATTGGCCTCATTGCAACCACCACCCACATTGATTATTAACCACTCTTGTTCGTGCATCCAACTGTTCTCTAACCATTGCACACCCAACTACCTCTCAGCACAACAACCATGCATTTTGTTCATTGAATTGGTCTGTCCACAATTCCAGAAGGCAGCAAAAGGCAAAATTGTTGAACCTTTATGATTACTTCTCTGTTCCTTTGCTCATGTTTTGATTTTTTTTCATGCAGTTGGTTACCATGTGGCTCCAAATCAAATCACACAACATCTCTTCTCTTTCCCTTCAATACACATCAAGATGTGAAGATGAACAAATGTATGTCCTTGCAAGACACAAAATAATTCCTACTCCAAAGATCCTAACATTCAGTTGACAAATCTGGTATCTCGTGTAGCAACGAAAAGTTCAACTATAAACTAAAGCAATTGCATTCCTGATGACTACAACACCAATGTGTTGAAAAATTGCTTGCTATAAAAAGTTGAAAAGAAAAGAAAGCAAGCATCAGGATGCACAAATTCAATAATGAATCTGGAATGCCATGTCAACATCATCATGTTGAAGCACAAGATCAAAAAAAGATTGGGCATTCTTACCTTCAATTTAATTGAACTTAAGAATGCTTGTGAAAATCAGATGTAATATTGGACAAGTTGCATCGCCATTGTTGGCACTTTGTGAACTTTTGGACAGAAGACATAAAGATTCAGGCTCTCTGCCAATCATAACTGGAGGTAGCTCCATGACAGTGAATTTTGGGGCTTGAGCTACCAACAAAGTTTTCTTGTAGTACAACCATAATAAACAATATTGATTTATTTCGTTTCATCAAAAAAATCATGTAGGTTTGAAGAAATGAAGTCTTTATATGGAATCCTTTTCTGGCTATGATGTTTGTTCTTTGACTTTAAAATCGCTCATTAAATATTAGTTTATGACATGTAATAATATAAAATCTCATTAATAATTGATCATTGGTATGTATTCTAATGCCCTAATATTTCATAACATGAATAACTTGATAGTTGATCAGTAATTTAAACCTCTTTTTGTTGTAATGTGTAATAAAATTGCAAATGTGACACTTTTCGGTACACCTTAGCTTGAAAACACCCATAGATAGAAAAGTAAAATGTAAAGAGACTTGTATTTGAGATTTTCAACATTTTCAAGTTCTTTTTATGTATCATCATTTTAAAAGAGTGTAATGAATTGATTGGGACTTAGAAAATGAAAGAAAATAAATAGGAAGAAAACAATTAGAGGAGCAACAATGGAGGGGGATGTAAGGGGAGAAAAAGGGAGGAAAGTGAGGTAGTTGTTGTAGGAAGGGGATTGTCTTCTTTTTGAGCCAAGATAAACTTTGGGCTAATTTTTTTGTTGAAATCCTTGTATCCTAAAATTGTCTAATTCTATCACTTTTTGCAAAAGTAACACATAAAAGGAGGGAAATTGTGGGAATGTTGTGTTAGAAGGAGTTAAGTGGAGATGGTTGGAAATATTATGCATGTATGGACTTTTTTGTTAATTGTATGTTGAAACATTTAAAAATCATTTGTTCAAATAAATTAAGGGATGTTTACAATGTTGCCATTATGAGTGAAGAACATTAAAACGTAAGTAGAAAGGTAAGATGACATAAATGTCATAGGCCCATTGAAATCGTTTTTTGAGGTTGCCAATTCCCAACAAAAACCTTTGAATGGTAGCCATAATTAATATGTAGGTCATTCATTTTCTTTAATTGTTTTTTATTTTGAAATAATTTAATAGTGATTTAGATATTCAAGATTGTTGATTACAATGAATCATAATAAATATCAATTTCAATTATGCACAATAATTATAACCCTATTAATGAATGTTTGTTTTAGATGTAACAAGCCATGATGTTTTTATGTGTAAAGTCCATGCGAATCCACATGCCAATTATAATATTGTGCCAAACATTTCTATCAACTATGGTGGGCATACATGAAGAAAACACTAATCAATAATTGGATTGGATTGTCACCAAAAAGTGAAAGCGCACACTAATTTGTGTCTACTTTGACATCAAACAAACATTTATAAGTATGATATGAGGTAATATAAGATTAACATGTTACAAAACAACTTAAACCAAATGTAACATGAATGCACATAGGGTCCCAAAACAAGGACAATAAAAGAGAGAATGCAAACAAAATCATAATGGATAGTTAACAATGGGGATGTTACATAAAGCTAAAAAGTTAGATTCTATGTTTGGACAACCTATTCCAGTAATGGTGACCTAAACTAGACTAATATCATGCCAAAACCTTTACAATATATATATATATATAATTAAATTATGTGCATGGAACATAACCTAGTTTAATGGCATAAATAAAATAAGAATATGGCATGAACTAAAATATAACATGATGCAAAACATTTATTACCAACAAATAAGTTAGAATTGGATGCTACAAACATACATCAATATTAATGAACTTAAATACAATTTGTGATGCTTATTTAATCCTTCATAGTCCACTAACCAATTGACAATGAGAAGATGTTATCAACCCATTTTGCCCAACCTCCTTCAGGGAGAGCCCGATATATTGCAAGTTGTTTTAAAAATCATCAATAGAGATACTCAACCAATCATACTTCCTCAACATACATTACTATAATTTTTAGTTTTTCAAATTGGGAATTTTGGTAAAAAAACTAGATGGAGGGGG
>Ga0209208_10000561_pt1 | contig 48778 bp, 32 predicted proteins | sample S1TSphfallax_3_FD_187694 | JGI IMG/M metagenome (GOLD analysis project Ga0209208, IMG submission 187694) | Host-associated microbial communities from peat moss isolated from Minnesota, USA - S1T2_Fd - Sphagnum fallax MG (SPAdes) (version 2) | ecosystem: Host-associated > Plants > Peat moss >... | reverse complement strand
TTTTTTAAAAAAATCATTTTTTATGTCATGTAACACCTTCAACTATGAAGCATAGAATCAAGCTTGCTTCAACTCCACTTCATCTGGGCCCTTATTTTAGTAATCTTTGCAACCTTAGGCTTTACCTAACACAAAATGCTTGAGTGCATACTGGTTTGGTAGGGTTTGTGTGAGTAGTGTTTTAGATGCATATTAAAGGCAAAACTAATACAAGGTTGGTATTTGCTTGGGTCAAACCAACTTGGTACATGTTCTTTCACATGAGTGTTCATATTTTCTTGTGAGGTCTTATATATATTAGACCAACATTGGTTTAAACAAAATTACAAATTGATAATTGGATGGTGTAACTATACATGGTTCGGTAATTTGAATGCAAAGTGAATTTGATAAAAACAAGTAGGCTTATACATATAGACTTGGAGAGGCCATTCCTTCTGTATTTTCTTAAAAACCTAAATAAAAGCATGTATTTTAATATTCTATGCAATAATGAAATATTTTAATTATATTTCATAATTAATTATAGGCACTTTATTTACGTATAAATGAATTATAAATTATAAATATTTTTGAATTAACCACATCCTGTATTTTTTTGCACCCAATTTGGAAGTGACCTTCCTCTAAATATAGGGAGGTCTCCAATTGTTGCCCACACATTGGTTCCAAGTTCTAGCCAAAATTGTATCCCAACATCCTCTAGATATGCAAAGTCTCTTTCCATTTACTAGAACCAACAAACCTATAGCAATTTGCAAATGGTAGTGAAGGTTTGTGCAATTGGATTTTTTGACTGTCAAGGAAAATAGAGAGGTATCTAGCCATGTGATCAATTGTAAGCCTAACAAAAAAAGAAAAAATGTAAAGGGTAGGCCCCTTACATGCCAGAATTGTCCCTAGGTAGGGTCAGATATTGTGCTCCTCCAAAGGAATTACATTTTCATATTGGCCTCTATATGGGCATAAAAGCTTGTCATACAAACTCATGGAATCCTGTTCATTCATTATGCCAATCTTGATGGTTGAGCTTTATGTATAGTATTGCCCTTATAAGGGGGCATTCCCAAAATGCAGGTCCACCCTCTGTTGTCTCCTCAGTAGTTTGCCCACATCTTGTGCAAGGCCCCAACCTTGCGCCTTTGGTACCACCAATGACATATTGAAGGGAAAGAAGTATGAGAATGAACATATGCAAATGACCATTTGATTGTTGGTTTAGGATGCCATGATTGTAGTGCCACATGATGCCCATTTGCTAATTGGATCCATCTATGTACGATCAATCTTCCCATCCTTAAGTGAATCCAGCTCGTCAGGTTCAATATTTCACCCTAAATAGTGTTGCATGTGTCACTTGTCCAAGTGTGAACATGACCTTGAAATATAGCTCAATTGTGTTTTTTCTAATTTTTTTTTTCCAATGACAAAAATAATTCAATGTCTCCCCAACATTAGGTGTAAAAATTATGCAATCAGTTCAAGGAATCTCACTTACCAAGGGATTTTCAATAGTATCAAGAGCTTGCCCCAATTTCCCTAAAATATTTAGTTTTTATTTTGTTGAATTTTGTTTGATGAAATTCTTCAATATTCAATAACTCTTGTACCATAGGCTTAAACATTGCCAAACCATCTTGATGCACCCATACTCATCAAGGGCTTTCCAATGATACTAAGAGCACATCAGGGGCACTGGGTTTGGGAGATCTCAATGTGACAACAACACATAAAAGATAAAACAAACTACCTTCCTTAATAGATAGATTTAGGCTGAAATATGATATTATCTGTGTGCAATTTAGTGATTTCTTTGGTGGTGAATTTTGGTTATTTTGCGATATTTAAGAAAAAACTTGGAAAACCCTGCATTTTCAGTGTAAAATGTGTTTTGAAAACCAAAATTCACCACTTCTGTGAAAGTTTTAAAAAATTATTATTATTATTCTTTTTGGGAGGTTTTATAAATTATCAATCACAAAGAGTTTGAAAATGCATGGGGTGAATCATGTGGACAGTTTTGAGCAAATACATGTTAATTATTGCAAGTATTGAGCAATGTTTGTCAACTTGGCTTGTGCTTATTCTTAGTTCTTACTTTGCTTAGCTTTTACATTGAAAGGAGGGTATTTCTGCCATCATGGGTGCACAATGAAATTGTTGTTACAAGTATGCTAATTTCTTTGTATAGTGGTCTGGGGAATGAAGGACTGAGATTTTACAAATCAGTACCCGCTGCCCTGCCACCAACCTTCCTACTCTGAAAACTTCCTCTACATGATGGATTCTCTGTAGGTCCTTCCAAGATTGCAGTTGTATTGGTCTTATCTGAAATCAGGCCAGTAGAATTTTTGTTCAATCAGATGCAATGGCATCAAATTTTTTGAGGGTTTCATTCTTACCTTAGGTTTTTCTTATAGCACATTTCATGCAATTCTTGTTGAATTATGTCTTGTCAAGGTTGTGATGGTAGATGTACTGCCTACAAGTTTCCCTTCCTTTCACTTGCTAGAATTTCTTTTGTGGTGTATTATTGGAAGGGACGGTTGTAATTTTCTCAAGAAACATCAAACTTGTGATGTTGTCTTGGAATTATGGACATTGGTACCAGATGGATTGTGAAAGCATTTTTTAGAGTAGTACCTTACTTTTCTACAAATGTTGCACTGGGGTCTGCAGGTGCCACAGGAGCTCTTTAGGGACCTGTTCATGAAGGTGTCAATGACGTGGTCCTAGATCTTTTCACACAAATATTCAGATTGAAAATCATCAATAGCCATTTCTTAAGGACAAGGAGTTGAGGATGAACAAAATTTCACCATGGATTGGTATTGGTTTATGTGGGGTCATCCTTGTGGTGATGATGCTGAAAACTATTTAGTTCCGCAACAATATTGGAAATGTTGGCTGGAAATAGGCAGCAGATTTGAAAAAAATCCCTCATTAATTATTCTACGGAAGGCATGAGAAACAGGTCTGTAAAACCATGGATCTCGACTCACTGTATATCTCCACTCTTCATGTGGTTTTTTCATGGATGGACAATTAGACTGGTGCAAAGTAGTGAAGGGTATTTCTTTAGGTTTTGCTCATCACATTTTCAAAAAAATATGACCCTCATGTTAATGTAAACAGATGGAGATTCATTGATGCATTCTTTGTCACCCTCAGACATGTATTGTCAACAAAATGAGTATTTAAGATAACATGTACCCCTGCATCTAAGCAGTGTGACTTAAAGAAATTAGACATGGTGTAAGTGTTACATCTGTGGCTTGAAATTGTTAGCCAACATACATACAGACATACATAATAATACAGGCAAAATCCTAAGTATGAGGAATATGGGTCCAATGTTGATGGATTTTGCCATTGCAAGTCATAAGATCACTTGTGAATGAGATGTTCTTGATCTAAGTTCTCACTGATGAGTATGCCTGCCCCTTTCTACCTCCAGAGAGGCACTCTGTTCACTTGACAGTAGCACAAATATTATTTGTGCACAGTACCATCCCTATAAAAAGATATCCAGTAGTATAAGCCATTGTAGGTTTGGACTACATGGTATTTTCAAGTGCACTTCATCCCAGATGGAAACAAAAGTGGTACTTTGCTTTACACTTCTGGTTCCAACTTCCTGCATTACCTGGGTGGTGATAGAAGACACAAGTGAAAACACAATTGTGTCATATAAGCAAGACTACATATGGACCAGGTTACAAGAAGCTGTTACTTGTATTATATCTTAGGAAGATCTCTCCTGTTGAAAGTATGGCATAATTCTCTAGAAACATATTCTTGTGTTGCCAAGTGGCTGTTGCAATGGAATTTGGAGGAGGTTGTGTGCGTGTTGTAACAATTTATAGAAAGAAAATTTCACCCAAATGTTGACTGTTACTCAGGTTTCATTTACAGCTGCACTTGGGAAGTGATCAAGCTTGGAGCTCTATTGAAGCCTCAACCTTGTCAAAGAACTTAGACCAATTTTTGGTTATACATAAATTGTGATTTTTGATTGAATTAGAAAGTCATTTATGGAGGATTTTCCTGTGCATTGTTGTAGGGCAATTGATTTTCCAACTGAAAGTCTCCCAATTTTGTTGGGAGTCCCTTGCATGGTTGCATATCTTGCTCACTAGAAGAAATCAATTCAAGATCAAGACACCAATCTTATGTAGCTTCAAGGGGTCATGATTTTCCAAGCCTAGGTTTCCTGTGGCAGTTTCTGGTTGTGGTGGATGCGGCTATCAAATTTGCAGACTCCATAGTGATTTATGTCACTTGTGTCATAAACCTCAAAGTTTTAAAGTCTTTCAACATGTCACTGAGCAGCCTTTTCCATCCTACTATTAAGGAAGGTCCTTTTTTGTTTTGTCCTGTTGAGATCTCCCAAACCACATCACTCCCTACTTTGCTCTTGCTACCATTAGAAAACCCTCAATGAGTAAGCGATACACTGAAGTGGTTTTGTAATGTTTAGACCTATGGCTTACAAATTATTGAATCTTGAACAATTTTCTGCCACTACATTGTGTCTCCCTGCACATTTGAGACCCTCTATGCAACTTGAAGGAGAATCTAATTGTGCATCTGCCTATAATGTACTGTGGAATGGTCAAGCCCCTGCCCGTTATGGTTGGCAAAGGCAGGTCCATTCCATGACATTAAGGTCTGGGATGGCAGATTCAACAATTTTCACAAAAATCATGTTCAACAGGGATTTTGGTCACTATTTCCAGTGTATTTATCATCACTGGAATATTATGTCATATAATTTGGTCAAGAAAATGACACAATCTGCCACTCATTAATGGTCTAATCTGCAACCTGACTAAGGTCAACACAGCTTCCAAAATTGGAAGTTGTAGTTACATTTATTTCTTTGCTTGAGATTTTTAGTAGATCACTTGTTTGTGGGTCAATCTTAAAGTAATCAGTTGTTATAATTGGCACTAGTTGTGCAGTTCTACCTCTTCAAATTTGAGTTCAATTGATTAATTAAGCTCAGTTATTACTTTTAAAAAAAAACATGACTTTGTTAAGGTATGTAGATAGTTTACTAGTTCTTCTTATTCTCAATTTCTTCAAATTTATGTATGTAGGCAAACTCTATTGGTTGCGAGATTTATCCCAAATCATCATATGAGATCAACTCCATTTCTTTGCTTGCAACTTCTTTGATTTCAATCCAGATTTCAAAAGGTTTAACATAAGTTTTTTTACAAGAGTGCTCAACAAAGATGTAGATATCCAGATGATTTATATGATTCATATGGCTTGTGTAGGATCTAATGTTTGAAAAACTAACAAATTTGGAGGTCTGAACCACTAGTTTCATAGGTCTTTCAAAGGTTTGTTGTTCCAAAGAGTTCTTTCCAGCCCAAATGGTGAGTCTAACCATTGTTTTGAAGAAAGGTTACTCTTTGACTCTTTTATTTAAATTATAGAAATGTTTACATTCAATTTTTAAACAACTCTCTTTTAGTCTTCTTCTGAAGACCATTCAAAGGCTTTGATCGTGAGTAAGATATATTCTAAAGACCACTTTGTTGTTTAATGTTGCAACCTTGCAAATTTTAGCATGATCTTTCTCTCATTTTCCCTTTTTTTTTGGTTGCCATTGTGGTCTCCTTTAATTTTTGAATTAACCAACTACATGTTTGTGTTCCTTGTTACCTCTAGACTTGTACATCAATAAAATATGTTGGTTCTTGTAAGACCATGTTAAGCTATGACCACCATGGGATATGATGAATAGTCATTGCAATAGAGTCATGCATATCTCTATTGGTTAATCAAGCAACAAGAAATTGTTGTTATGGTTCATACCACGACTTTGATGTTTTGTATTCTCATAGATGTACATTCTCTTTTCTAATTTGTTATTTTTTACACTTCCTATAGTTTGTTATAACTATTGCTCGATAATTGATTAGAAGATGCATTGACATTCTTATTAAGTCATCTATCAATGTATATCTAGGTAAAACTAATAAGGATTGATAGTAATCAATTTTGATGAAAATATCCTTTTGAGTCTAAGAACAAAGGTTATGTACTAACAACCACATTTGAGCACTTTGTGAAGGGATGACAAGAAGAGTTCAGTAATGATGGTGCATTATTATTATATCATCAATGTGGAAAAAACATACATGATTAAGATGGATAAGGCAACCGTGAATCTTAAACATAACATCAAGTTGCCAATTCAACAATTTTTGGAATATGTAGCTCAAAAAAGGAAAAAGGGAAAAGAAACCAAAGTTTGGTTATAAGGAAAATGCTCCATGTCATGGAAAGAAGGGGATATAGACAAGTCCTATGGAGATTTTCACTTATGCTTTGTGACCACATGGTGTTGCATATGGGTTCAATATAGCTTAAGAAATGCCTAAATCATGCATGAACTATATCCATAAAGCAAGATAATATTAACATGATTTAAAGGCTTTGATGTTGAAGTTTGAAGATTGGTTGGAAAGTGTGGAGCAAGGAGATCTAATTCTCAATATCTATATATACTTGGAAAATAATAGCAAAAATAGGGCTTGGGTCTCAAATTTGGGACAATAAGAATTGTAGAAGAAAGTATGTGTTTTATTAATGGTGAGCTAATTGTGCTAAACACAAGAAGAAATCTTGAAATTTCTTATGTTGATCATGAATTGCAGTCCTTCCCCTTTCTTAGTTTATTTTACAAACAAATAAATAATATAAACATAAAGGATTATTCATCAAATGGATGATAAACACATTTTGTAATATGTTTCCACCAAAATTTGAGAATAATTATTTGATACATGAAAGCCACATGAATTATGTTTTGTAAAAAACATTATAGCCTTGGTATAGTTGGTTCCTTTTATTACCTTTTCACCTTGGGATTCACATTTTTGCATTTGTGCAAAAGTGTTTAAGTCATGGGACACTCTTTTAGCCTATGCCCTCTTTCGTGCCTTGGCCTTTGGCTCCAAGCCCAAGACTGTGCTACTTTATGTAGTGATTTTTTTAGTCATATATCCAATTTTTTGGCATGGTGCAACATGTCAAACACCTAAACATGTTAATGTTGTAATTAAAAATAATTAGTTGTTATGAAATTTGTAAGATAGCATACTAGTCATTTTAGACATGACAAAATGATTAATTGTGTCCATTGAATCATGTACATTTTATTGTAAACTATTATAAAATTATTTGATGTATTGGCTTGTTTTTTTCAAATTTTAAAATAACATAGTTATTAGGGCACCATGTATATCCTTGATTAAATCCTATTTTATGTAATAGTTAAACTCAATTTATGGATTAGGCCCATGTTTAGTTTCAAAATTTTAACAATCCACTATTGACCATAAAAAAACAATGGAATGAAAGTCAAAATGGTCTTTTATAGTTGAAAATGTGGCCAATACTTTTCCAAGCTATTTTAACCTTTTTAAAAGTCCATCTTGAGTTAAGAGATCTTCATTATGAATTGTGATCAATTCTTATGTTAAATCATTTTCACTTCTTATGATGGGATGGACATGTGTTTGTCAGTTCACATATTTAATGAAGGTTTTGAAGCTATAATCGTTGGATAGTTAACTTAAAAACCATTTGAACCCATTTGAGGTTCAAACCCAGTAACTGGGCTTTAAATTCATTCAAAAAAGTTATCTACTTCTTGAATTATTAGGCATGTGACCATTTTAAGAAAAATATTTATAAAATTGTCTTGATTGGTGCATTATCCTTATCTCCAAGGGCATCATTAAAACAAACTTTCTGCTTGCTCTTTGACACCACCAAATTCATATTTTTCCACAAGTAGGTTTAGTTAGGATAGGTCCAAATCTATCAAGTTTATGCCTAAAAGATTTAGGTTTCGATTCATGGATTATGTGCAAGATCTTCCATTCGTGATGAAGTGTTAAATCCATATAGAATTGATTCTTCATTAGGCTGAATTTGTAGTGATATCAAGGATAATTCAAACTTTTAATTCAATGCCTTGAATTTGAAATGCAATGTAAACTAAAAACAAGGTTGTGAAAAAGGCTTGATAGGTTGACATGACAAATTGTGATTGATTGTTCATTCATTTTCCAAAACAATTATAATGCTCAAATTTTGTTTCAATTCATTGATTATAGTTTTAAACATTGATATTCATTAGATACATTTCAAATTACATGAAATATTATACTGGCAATAGATTTAAAAAAAAAATTATTTATAATTATTACTACATTTTCAACATTAATTAATTTTATTATGCAGAAACGTGTAAAATAAGGAATGGTCACAATAGTTTGTGTGTACTATCCACCCCCAATTTATTTCTAAACCTGCACAATCTAGGCTTGATCATAACACACAGCCTTGTGTATTTTGACATAGTGAAACTTATTGGTGTGTATTCAAATGTTATATTAAAGGGAACACAAAATTGGGAGCCTTGTGTCCCTTTGGAATGTTAGGGTCAAATTTGAAAATCTACCCATGAGAATTATACAAGTGGCACTCATCCTTCTATGGAGTGAGCATCAAGACTAATTGTTGCCATAGGAAACCTTACTTTTTAAGGAAGGAAAACCCACACACCATGTCCATCTTTAAATTTATATAATTGGTTTCACATTTTGATTTACACTTTAAATCCAAGCAATGAGTTGGGCTGGGAGGTGTGAAGTGCATTTGCAATGACCAATATGATCTTTGAAATATGTTGCATCTAGGTCCACCTTGCCAATTGTCGATGCAAAGTCTTTTGCTTCAATTGGTAAGCCATGATAATTTTTGAGGTACATAGGAGGCAACACCTGCCCTTTAGTAGCCTTGAAGATCAATAGCCTTCACATTAGTGCTTTCTCTCAATATTTCAACATCAAACTTCTAGCATCTAATCTTTAAGGCTTGGAGGTAATTGAATGCCATTCTCATAGAAGAAACCCGAGAAGGGGAGGGAGGCAGCAGCCCCATCAAACATTAAAGAAATCCAAGAAATACATGCCATTCTCATAGGGGTTTCCACTAAGGTCTGCACTTTTTGTTGGAGGAGCCATTTGTTGCTTTGATTTTTCCCAGGGAAGAGGTGGAGGGCCAAGTAGGGCCCCAATCTTATCTGTACGTACGAAGAGTTGATCAAAAAGTCTGTTAAAATAAAACAACAAACCCCTGAATTGTAGTATAGCACATTGATAGGTTATGAGTGGCGCAATTAACCAAGCCTTGGACCAATTCTTCAACTTTCAAAACACAATAGAGCACACAAGCTATGAGTAGTGCATAGAATGACCACTGAAACAGATTGAGTGATGTGGACCCAAATTAATTCTGAAACTGACCTACTGAGTAAAATTATCTTCAGCATAGGGAGATCAAAAAGCAAGGAACAAAATAGGAATTATGTGCAAGAGACCCCAACTACTAGTGACATGACCTCATGAAGGCAATGAACTTTTCCATGGGCCAAGCACCATACAACACCAAAAACGCCTTCACAATCTAAAATCACGGTAATTAGATACTTGTAGCATTAGAACTCCCTCTTTAAAGTTATTAGAGTTGCAGTAGTATTTTACCCTTGGGTGGCCCCTCTGTTCTACACCATCCCCTGTGAAGAGCTGTAATTTTGACATGAACATGCATTCATTTCCAACCCCATCAATATGGGAAACAAATTTGACAAAATATCATATTTATTTCAATTTCTCAAGAATTATCATAGAATGATGCAAATCAATTTGAATCAACATCTTAATGAAAAGATCTAACACTTCCCAAGGCTTTTCCAAACCTCAAAATAGGCTTGCTTTTTTATTTTTGGTTAGGCTTGTTACACTCTCCCACTTTGCATTTGATTTTAAGAAGTCACATTCCCGTATTACCCCCACTTTGTACCTTCTATAAGCTTTGTCAAAGTGACTTATTAATCAAACACAGCCGGGCATGATGATCTTGGCCATGTCTATATGTGCTACACCTGCATGATAGTGAATCTTGGTTTTAAGAAGCTAAATATCTAACTAGATGCATGGGTTGATAATTTGCAGCAGTATCAGTTATGTGACATTTGAGTTATTTTATTAGATTGTTGATTATCTCGATTGTATATACGACATATAAACTCTTTGTGAGCATTTTATAGTTTTGTCTCAAGTAGCTCGGTTTACAAATATTGTTTGGTTACAAGGTATGGATAACTTAATCGGACCCTACGGCCTAAGAGAAAGAGGTGGTGGCAACAACACCATGCCATTCAATGTTCACTCAAACATTGAATTGCCCTTTCAGTAGCTAGTACAGCAGAGCATAATGATCTGATAATCGATGCAAGGTTCAAATACTCGTCCGGGGGTTGCAGTGCATGCAGTGCAAACAATTCATTGTCCGGGTGGGATTGAAAAATCTGCGCACTTCAAATTGTCTTTGTTTTGAGGAGTTTGCTGATTGGGAACAGAATGAGAAACCTTAGAACCTTGTACGCCACAAAGGAACTTGGTTTTAAAACTGGCTACCTACTAAAGGGTCGCAGACAACAGAAAGCTGTCGGTATGAACTGCATGGTACCTAATAAGCACCCCCAACAGGACCCAGAATACGAGCAAAAGATGAAGAGCCAATCCTCTTACCACTCTCTGTCTGTACGATTCAAAACTGATGTCGCATGGTACCAACGTGACGAAACCATCCTTGCCTTTACTGCAACAATGACTGAAGCGCCAAGACCAAAATGAAGGAAGATGAAATGGTCGCCACAGTGAGAATCCTTTCATAGGGCTGTGGGCTTGAGTGCCTTGTCATAAGGGTACTTACTTAAGGTACCTATGTCCCCCACACAGATTCATCCTCGAGTGACTTCACAGGTTCACCTGCAGTTCATGTAGCCATGCATTAGAGGCATTCAAACACCCTAGACCTGTGAATTGGCTGTATGTACAACCGTCAGGGAACATGTAGTGGAAAGTTACGGTGTTGTGCGGTTATAACCAAGGGATCCGGTTCTTTTAAAAAAATCAAGGAACCGTCAGTTCTGATTTTTTCAGAAAAAAGTCAGAGTCAGAGAACCACCAGTTCTGGCTATTTTCAGAAACATCAAAGAACTGGGGGTTTTCATGAAAGAACTGGAGAGCTAGAAAGGTTATTGTTTGAATTTTCAAACATTTTGAGAATCAAGGTGCTATACCAAAACCAGTGTTTTGTTTTCTTCACCCCTCTGGCTAAGTGGGAACGTATCATGAATGATAACCGGAGGGTATATGTAGCAGATTCTATGCGGCGCACAACACTGGCCTGTTATCACAGAAGCAAATCTTGCAGATAGGGCCAATAGAGAGGTGCCTAAGAAATTAGAAGTGAGTAAATGGAATCCATGGCCAGTACTTTCACTAGATTTAGCAGATTTTGGTCCAAAAGGCCGTATAGCCCCTATTTTTCAAGATCAGGCTTTTGAACTTTGGCCTTTGTTTTCAAGTTTCCCAAAATCTGGAACTGCACGCACATCCGAAAGATTAATCATTCATAAAACAAACATTGGCTTACAAAGTTATTACTAGCCACCGAATCGGCAGCAGCACCTGAGAACATGATTTGGAGGCTTTAAAGGCGTCGAGACCTTTCAATGTTGATACCAAGTAATTCAATCCTCACAGGTGATAATTTTGCTGACTCCTAGACTCTCAGATATTATACTTATAGCTCATTGATGTGATGTATTTTAAAGCAATGAAATGAGAGGCTACAAAGCCATAATGGTTGGTGTAGGCGACAGGCCTTCTTGAAAACTTTTTGGGCGGCCTTTCGCATCTATTAGCCTCACATGACAACTACTTTCAAACAGTCACTTATTACTAACCCATGCCTGGAGTCACCCAACCCATGAAATGTTGTTTTCATGAAAAAATGGATGGTGTTTGTTGATAATCCTATATCCTAATAAAATTAGGTGAAATGTTTTCAAATGCAACCTTGACGAAACATCATCTTGGGGAAACTATGAAATACATCTCCCAATAGTTGGAGCATACGCCTCCTATTTCTAAACAGGTGTGAGACATGCATATTAGGAGTGGGCCTCTTCAGCGTACCAGCATGGATGCCACCACATAGCGCGAAGGAACCTCTTGCGCCATCTTCAATATGACAAGTTACAAGTTACAACCCCTAAAGATAAGAGCCTTAAAGACATAGTACGAGTATTTCCCTTTCTGAGGGTGGGCTCTGGAACTCTATACACAAAACCTAATTCAGACAAATAAGTAATCTTGCCCAGCTAGGAGCCAAGTATTGCACCGAAATAACTCATATAGAAAGGTACTGCCTACTTATTTTGTCAATAATTGAAAACGAAAATAGCGTGGGAAAAAGAGGCAACTTGGTTGGTTGAATTTTATATAGCACGAGCAAGCAGCAGACGGGCGCGCAGGATCTCGACTCTCGAGGTTAACTTAGTGATTAGCCTTCTGGGGTACCCAGAGAGTCGGAAGAGACTTCGCGGGCAGGCTACCGCTGTTGGTGGGTTAACGCATGGATTGTGGGGTCGGCTGGTCTGCCCTGCTTGCACGTGGATTCCAGGGGGACCCTCCAACCCGATTCCCAAGGCTAGTATTAGGTGAGGAGTCAGGAGGAGGCTAGTGACACTGAGCAGTTTACCGCTCATTTCTCTAGTCGGCCTCCACTAGTAATCGCTTTACCATTTTGTCTCGTGGATCTTAGTACAAGCCGACATCACCACAACAGCTGATCTATGATCAAGGAGCTTTTTATAATTTCTGTGACGTCTCTGCGGAGGCGCGGCAGCAGCATTTAGATACGGCCTAGTTTATTAGCCTCCTAGTGGTGGTGGTGGTGGTAGTTGCCTTTTTCATGAGAACGGGGTAGAGTCGGGTAGCTGAGTCACTGTTGCAGTCGTATGTAGCGAGGAAACCTAACGAGGAGGCGATCATTACAGGACTAGATCTAGGCGGGTTGAGACTTGGGTGTGGGACAGGTTGGTGTAGAACTGTAGGGGTTGGAAGTCGAGACTGGGACGGTGGTGGAGGGGAAGAGAAAGTTGTGAAGCTGCTACGGATTTGCGTAGCTGTTGTTACGCAGCAGCAGCGTCTTAATAGTCAGTCATGTCTGACAAGCGCTACTAGCTTTTTCCAACAACCTCAGTACATAGCTGTGTCGGTTAGTTGCTTCTTCCTTTTTATTTTTTCGTTTCTCTCATGTTTTCTCACCTCTACGCGGCGGGACTATACGCGCGATTCACCTAGGCATGTAGCAGGTATTATGCTGCATCGATCGTCTAGGAGCTTTGTGGCAGTACTAGCAGCTAGAGGTGAAGTGTCTAGTCGGGAAGCAGCTACTTTTGAACCTTGCTCGAGGGTTAGATAGTGCGGGTCTGGTTTCGTCGACTCCTAGATCTCAGGAGGCGGATCAACTGTCATCTGGCGCAGGGATGGCTTAATTCGCAGTTTGTCCCCGAAAAGGACGTCTCTTTGCTGTGCTTTAAGTGTTAGGACTTGATTAAAGCCTCTGTCTGCTTTCTAGGTGTCCCACTTATGCCAAGCAGTGCAAAGAGACGACGTTGTCCCGAGACGTGTAGCCGCGAGCAGCGGAGAATCAGTAGTGTGAGGGTTGTAACTAGAAAAGCTGTCTACTGCACACTGACTCCATGTGACCCGCTGCGAATAGTAGTAGAGCAGCTTACAAGTCGCAGCTTAGGGTGCTGGGTTGGCGAGTTACCGGGGGTAATTCGTGACTCATGAGTGGCGACCCGGCCGGAGTGGGCCGAGTATTACTGGTTGATCATGGGACAGGAACTTCGATGATGCAGGGAGGGGAGGCCGTTCATGGCAGTGGTGGTGTTATAGCACTCGGCCATGATCAGCTGCCGTCGGCGCAGGACCAAGAATCTACCAGGGCACCTAGCCGCTACGAAGCTCAGAAGCGGCGAGACTGGAACACGTTCGGCCAGTACCTGCGCAACCATCGACCGCCTCTGCCGCTTGCAAGATGTACCGGCACACATGTCCTCGACTTTGTAAGATACTTGGACCAGTTCGGCAAGACTAAGGTGCATCTGCCCACGTGTCCCTACTACGGCCTTCCGCAACCTCCTCACCCTTGTTCATGCCCGCTTCGACAAGCGTGGGGGTCTCTCGACGCCCTTATCGGCAGATTGCGAGCTGCGTTCGAGGAGAATGGCGGGAAGCCGGAGTCGAACCCCTTCGGTGCACGGACTGTGCGTATGTACCTTCGTGAGGTGCGCGAAATGCAGGCCAAGGCGCGAGGCATTGCTTATGGAAAGAAGAAACGCAAGCGGCCTCCTCCAGGTTCCTCTGATCATCATGCACTCAGTGTCGGCGCTGTAAACGCCAGTGATATGCAAGTAGAGATGCCCGGCGCGCACTGAGACGCGCCCCTCACAATCATCCAGATTCGTCGTCTCCGATCACTCTATTGACAAAATTCTTCTCGACCTTCCCTGAAAAGAATACGCTCTAGAACAGGTCTTTTTAAGTCTCCTGATCATGGAGGAGCACTTTCTTTGTAATTATTTCTGCATTCCAGTCGTCTTGTCGCTAGCTAGGTGTATATACTCCCTAGATTCCCGACTACCCAATCACGGTGTCCTTTTTCGCTTCTTGAATGCAGAGCTGCAGCTCTCGTGTCTTACATATGAAAGGTACATTTTCCAAGCATGAGGGCTGTGGGCATGCGGTGGACGCAATGGTCTTAAGAGGGAGGCATCGTGATTCTGCTTTGGCTGCCGTAGAATGCACATGCGTTTATGATCATAGCCGAGGTGAGAATAAAAGTTCAGAGGTAAGTGCATGTTTGAAAAGTTCTTCCAAGTTCATGAGTTCGCCGACCTTCAGCAACCTCAAGAGCTGTTCGAATACCTAGTCAGGTGTAAAGAACATAGGGAGAAGGATACTCTTGATCTGGAGGTACAAATTTCAGCTAGGTTTTCAACATTTATGTCATCAAGAACAGTAACAAGAACAAAATACCTACTACTTAGATTGTCTGCAAGCTCAAGTGAGATCTATCGAGATGGAGCTCGATTATAATGTACAAACTGTCAGGACTGGGGAGTCAGAACTCCTTATATGTTCAGAGGAGCTTCATTGTAAAAGTATTGGCTTTACGAGAGAATTTCGTCATGCTTTTTAGAGGCATATTTGGTGGCAATGGCACTGATCTCCTAATGTAACCAGTGCAGATATTATCACCAAAGTGATGTTCAGTTTTTACAAGGCCTTCTCTACCTTGTTTTGGACAAATTCCTTCCACCGAAGCTTTCAGAAAGTAACCATCTCATGATATGGTGTCATTTTCTCGCATAGCTGTATTGTGTGCAAAAGCCAGTTCAGACGAACAGCAGCTTTTCAATGTATTGTTCAGCTCCTAAGCTTGCATGCGGCAAACTGATATCATTTCAATCATTTGCTGCTTGCTGCTACAATACCAAGGGATATCGTTTACCTTATGAACTGGGTTCCAATACCTCAACGTACTGAGAACTGCACTACACCCCTGCTCGACACTCTCTCTGTCTGGAGGATCTGAATTCCCTTTGGTTGCACTTGCTCTATACTCCAAACTACGTGCCCTATGTTGGAAATCTCATACAGACATCTCATACGAGAGGACCGCTATTTCTTCTCTAGTAAAGCACCCCAAGAGATTTCCAGGGTATATGAAGGGCACCTTAAATCCATCGAGAGCCGTCCAGGAAAATAGGTGGGATCTTATGCCTGCTTCTTAAGAATGGCAGGAAGTTATGCCTACGTTTACTTGTACGATTTCTTGAGGAGTAGGTGTAAGAACCATCCCTGCCCTATGTGTCATGATCTATCATGTGTTTTAAGTTCATGATAATGTTCCCCTTGTGTACAAGGAGAACATTATCATAAAGCCCACAGGCTGGGAATGGTCCAAAAATGTAGTGTCGGACTTGGCCACTACTTGGTCCTAGGTCCCTTATCTTGGGAATGCCCACACCCTGGGGCTTTACCCTACACATTCCAACAACCAGCCGTGCTATATCAAGCTTTGTTAGCAAATCGCCAGACCAGCAAAAGAGGCTGTTCTGCCATTTCCCTGGGCATTCATTCAACCGTGTACAACGGGTATTAATTGCAGTGGTTATTGTGGGCTGCCTTGTATTGCATAAGCTCAAAGCTGAATGCATATTCGAAAACAAAGCTTGTGCAGGTTGAGTATGAGATATCAATCATTTGGCAAATGATGAGAAAGCGGAGCTTAAAAAAATATCAAATGGAAACCTTGCTGCAGGGATTCTAAAGGAAAAGTGAATTTGGGCAGCTGCAGTCCAGCAGATCTGGTTCCTTGAGTAGTAACTTGAGGTATAATTTACAAGAGAATTTGACAACGACCCCATCCAAAACCTCCAAACTGAAGGGTTTATATTGAGCCTGTTGTCTGGCAAAAAGAATTCTAGAATGGGTGATCAACTGTGAGGTCCTGTTCATGCCACGGACCATACAAAGTCATAGCATCCTCTGAGAAAAGGACCCTCCTGAGAAGAAACGTAGCCATAAAGTCTAATGCGACCACCATGTAGAGCCCACCTTCCAACAAGAATATGTAATATGCACTTCTCTACGGATAGGGACAGGATTCTCAGTCTCTTGATGTAGAAAGGACAAGTTTTAATCTTTTAATGACTAGCTAGCTTCACAGTTCAGTTTTATTTGCTTCCTCTTGTCTGGTTGAGGGAAGGGGCCACAAGGAAAGAAACACAGTGAGTTCTACTTTACAAATAATACACAAACATTCATGACCTCCTGAATATCTGCTGGGATTTTGGTCGCTTTATTATGGCGGACAACAAAACGTATGGGGTTAGAAGGGAATCATGAACAACATGTAGGAATGAGGGAATTTACTGGAAAGCAAGCATTGCTTGGTTTGTTCCGAGGGAAACAAGGAGATTGAAAGGGCCTAGTTTCCCTCAGTGACACTTTTGAACAGGGGTCTCCGGGTGCAATGCCCTGTTGCCAGGCCATTACCCAGCGTAATGATCAGGGCAGGCAAGTACTACAGCGCCTCCTGCCTTTGCAGTGGGGAATTATAGAACTCAATTTCTGGCTATAAGAGCTCACCTTGCTCCAATTTTTGCAATAGGGAATGCCCAATTGCAAGGTCATTAAGCTTCGCAAAGGCCCTCTTTGGGTGGTACTATCCTGGTAAGGCTCCTTGGCAGCTGACTTTTACTGGTTTTACTAGTTCCAACAGGCACCTATCTTTTGACCATGGTCAGTACATACCATATAGCACTCTGAGGATTTTATGAAAAAATCAAAAAAATTAACTCTAGTAATTGGTTGCAAATATGCCCTCTCAGCCATTTGAACCAATCAAAGAGTTGCTTCTAAAGCCTTCCCAGGAAATTTTCCTTTGATTTTATTAGACTAAATTGAACAACCTATGTAAATTTTTGAGTTTTAATTTTATTAATTTGATGTGCTCAATTTGTAATATTGGAATCGAAGTTCCAACCTATTTGTTTACCTCCAGATAAGTTTAATCTGATATTATAATAATATATTTTTGAGTATTGTGAATCTATATTCTCTTTAGCGTTCAACCAGTAACAATTTTAGATGTAATCAATAAACATGTTGTTTAATTTGTTGCTGAAAACTTTGGCTAGATGAGGATGCATTGGTGAAATATTACATTTCTCCTAACTTTGCTTGTAAGTGTACAACATAGTTATTTTGTGGCATAATCAACAAATGTAATTCCAAAGGTTGTTTTGGCAAATGATGGGGTGGGCACAGTCGCACTGAAGGTACAAGTAAACAAATTCAAAAGGGAAGCTTGATCACCTCACATAATAGGGCTTTAGTATTTGTGAATAGCACACAATGAGTTATTGAACAATATCCAAATGCCCAAAATTAGGCTTTTAGTGACTAATTTTCCAAATACAACTTAGGAAATAGTTACTTTATGCGACAAATATGTCACATCTTTGTTTTCAAGCATTTAAACTAATAAATTAATTAGTTAACTAGGCTAAGACATTGGGCCCATGGACTATTTAAGGGTTTAGCCCATGCTGTTTGACTTGTTTGAGGAGATATTTTGGGGTTGTATCCTGGTGTATGATATAAGTAAAGGATTTACAGGGAATATTATGCCACTTTGAGGGTTCCTTAAATTACATAAATCTCATCCAAGGTTAAGACTAATTACATGTCTCTATCTCTTATCAATAATTTAACATAATAATCAATTGTCCTTGTCATGGATCATAATTTAACATAATCATCCTTTTTCAAAGGCATAATGAGGCGAAATCCTTTTTAAGTTAGAGAGAATGGCCATGCCCCTAAGTCCTGACCATTGTGCAGGGTAAACCTCCCCATTCTCTTATTTGTACAGAATAGCTTAAAATATCAAATCAAACATAATTCTCTGAAATTGTTTTGTTTTGGAACATTAATGGCCCTGCATATTCCCAAGCTTCCAATGCATTCACAGAAAATATAATATAAGGATATCGATATGGAATAACCAGAATTTGAGTTTTTTTTAAGGGATCAAAAAGGAAGATAGGATTCTAGGTATGCCTGTTCAAATGGGATCATTACAATACAAGCATGTCTGCCATATCAAATCAAATACATCATCAAATGGTGGATTAGATGAAAATGTCTTGAGTCTGATGTGGTAATCAGCACATTAGCAATGTACAAATGTACAAACCAATTAGGAGTGGCATTAACAATTAATGATGAAACCCTACCGAACTCAATTAAAGAACAAACACCCATCCAAAAGAGGTAAAAAAGAAAGGACCAGCATCCAACAAGAGACAACGTACAAAAGCACAAACCCACCAATGGGAGCTTCAAAAGAGAGCTAAGGAACCCCCCACCTAGAGCATCACAGGCCACTTCACAAACCTATCAGGTCATTAAGTGTATTATTACTAGTGAGTGATCATTCCTAAGAAAGTAATTACTCCCATATGGACATTGGAGGTAGAAGTTAGAACCTGTCCTAGACATGGTATTAGTTTTCTGATAAGTTCATTCTCTCCCTCCCCCTAATCCCCCTTAGTGGAAGCTTCAACAAAACAATTGTAACATTCCAGTTTCACCTTCCTTGTGTGCAAGATGATCTATCTTTCAAGATGATTATGAACACTTCACTCATATTCCCACTCCAGCAGTCAAACCTGATATCTTTGCTATTCTACATTTATGCAAACTTTTAGCTCGAAATCTGCTTGAGAGGCGATCCATCATTATCTCAATACCAGGTGAATATTCAACAACATTCCGACATATTCCCACATCCGGCATCATTTCCTATTGAGGGGAAGAATAATTGGATGTTGGGATCATTACACATTGGTGGAATACAGACCAAAGCCCTGAAGTATTTTGTGGAAGCCAGTAATATAGTTTCGTAGTACCAGATTCCAGCAAAACAACAAGCTTTTTCAAAAAAGGCATACATTGTGCATGTAAAACTAAAAATTCGTGTCAACACCAGTGTCGAGTGGTTGTTGGAAATGGCACCTAATAACTGGTGGTTCTCATGGTGGGTCTTTAAGATATACAAACACAATTCTCAAAAAAAATTGCCCTCTTTTAGTCTGTGAGAGTTTTCAAAAGACAGAGGTTGGTTGATTCTGAAAATGTTCATAAAACCAGAATCTACGATTTCCAAATTTTCATACGACTGTAATTGAAGGTTATTAAGCAAAAAATCAAACAACCACCCAACACTGGTCTTGACTCTTGACCCATTAGGCATCAATCATGGTAAAGGAGGAAATCCAACAATGGATTTGGCCCATACACTAGGTTCCTTTGCAAACACCAACTGTGAATGAACACAAGAAGTACCAAGAGCCCTTGGCCCCAGATCAATCATTAACTATCCAACAACCCTCTGCTAGATCAACACCTGCCATGTAGTGATTTTGCGAACACAAGGGGATGGATGACTTATTCCACAAACTCCTACGAAATGGGTGCCAAGTAGGACAGCAGCAATGATAGGTGACTGACTGGCCCATTTCAAACACCAAATGTTTGCACTCATCTATTTTCTGAAGTTTTGAAATTAGTATGACTGACAGCCTCTTCCTCACACCATAGGCACTCATGTACCTACTGGCATCATTTTGCATGCACATTACGCACAAATTTAAAATCTTTGATATCCTGCCACATCGTAGTGCTTTGGAACATAGCAGCAAGGCCCAAGAAGAAAAGCATCTAAGTCCCAATGACAAAGGCAAACAGCAAGTAACCAATAAATCATTTGCAGGGAGAAGTGGGTGGGAGCCAACCTATTGTCACAGGCTACAGCTCCCCATATAATGGAGGAGGCTTGAATGTTTTTTGAGGGCAATTGATATCCCTGTAATGACTGAGAAGGCACAACCATGTAGTCCCAAACTTTGTCTTAGTTGCCAATATCAAAGAATTTGATCATGATGATCGACAGTACAAGACATCTACCATTTGGAATGGTCAGTAAAACGTTCCTTTGACTTGGACTTCGTGCTCCTGCCCTTTCTAAGGCTTCCTCACTCTAAATTCCTAACTAATCTGTGCATCCTATATGACACACAGGGTTAGCTGGAGTCTTCTTGGACTCAATCCGAACTCAACTCACTAATTAAGTCTAAACTCACTAGGACTTAGTCTTAATGTGACTTCACACAAAGCCATTCTCGGCTTCCCAAGGGACAACACCAAGTGATGTCCATAGACAACATCAAGTTGTCTTGAATATCACCGAAATGCCCCAAAGGGTAATTTGAAGTGACACTTGATGTTGCCTTGGGACAACACAAGGTTGCCCCAAGAGCAAACTTTCATTTCTCCAACGACAAGCCTCACTTGTCTCAAGTCCAATCTTGGAACGCGTCAACTCAATCCACAATGTGAATTGGGAAGTTGAACCCTAGTCCACCACCTTGGTTTAACTACCCATGCCACCACAGTGCTCCTTCACGATGGTCTTGGTGTGAGGCATACCCCACACAAGTTGAAAGGCATGTCACTTAAATGCACCTCATGGAGGTCAATGGTTTTTTTATTTTCCTATCATTTTGCCCTTTCATGACAAGCCTCCATTCATCATGCACCTCCCACAAGTTGGTTTGTGATTAGCTACTTCTTGATGTTGGTTTTATTTGTGTTGTGTCCGTTTGGTCTAAACATGAAAAGAATCTTAAGCATCACCTGTGTGAGTTTGCATTATCATTTGTGATGACTTTCAATATTTCTCAATGTCATTCCCCTTCTTGGGCTCCTCAATTTACTTGAGGGTTTTTCTCCTTTGAATCCATGTGTAGGTTTCACTTCAATGACCCCAACCACACATTGGGAAAAAGTTGTTAAATGAAGCAATAGATAATGTTGGATCAAGCTTTTACAATTAAGACCCCTTTTACTTTAAAGGACATGGGTTGCAACATCATGCATTAGAATTTTTGCTCCCATAACTTAGCTTTTAATTTAAATGCATTCCACTTAATTTGGATGTAACACTACCTCAATCTCATTTAATCAAACACTTCAAGAATTTATCTTTATAGTTTAACTCCTAAAATCCATTTTTGTTGGTGTTTATTGTTTCATTTTGACCTTCCATTTCATCCTTCCATGGAATAGTTTCTTACAACTTTTGCAGACTTTATGCACTTTTGCTTCAAGTATGAAATTTAAAAGTTTTCAAGTTTTCACCATAACTTTTGAAGCTTGATGTCTCTATTCAATGCTTAGTTGGAGTTAAGCTTTGACACAAGTTTTTTCTTTTTGTGAGTTTTGTTTTGTTCCACTTCATGCTCTTTTTCCAATTTAAACATTTTGACAATTTTAAGTAAATGGTCTAAATGGCCTAACTTCACCCATTGTGTTTCCTTTAGATGGCATGCTTTCCATTTTATAATATATTGGTTGCCCAAATATCTAGTTTGTTTTACACCTAGATACATTCAACTTCACCCACAAGCCTATGTTCAATGATTTCAAATGATAGGCATGCTTCTTATTTTTCTTTTTCTTGTTTTTGTAAAACAGTTTCAACTTAGACACATGGAAGCTGGAATGTGCTGCAAAGGTTGTTGGCAACAACAAAATGTAAACATTTGGATGCAACTTGTAGAACATCTTGTATGGCCTTGCGTATTTCTTTGTGAAAGGACTTGCAAAAGCTTTTTGGCATTTAAAAATCCAGAATAATGAAATTCTATTAAACCCAAATGGTCCCCCCAATCCTTATGATTGTCACCCACATAGTTTCATAGATATTAATTTAGTATCCCATTAACTCCCTTAGTTTTGGCCATTGGTTTGTGAATGAAAAGTTGTGCTAAACATTCATTTAATTTGATTCCGACCTTTTTCATAAAATCAAAATTCCAAAATTCCAATGTGAATTTTCCAACATGGTCACTTACTATGACCTTTGGCATGCCAACATATCAATAAACAAACTTATTGTATTTGATATTGTGGTTTTAGTTGGTTCAAACTTGACCAATTTGGAAAATTCATTTACCACCACCAAGATGGTGTCTTTTCCTTGCAATTCTAAAAGGCATGTCATAAATTCCATTGAAACTCCTTCACATTGACTAATAAAAATAAATAAGACCCTATATAACCCATATTTTTTCTTGTACACCGACTTAGTGCTTTAGCATTTCACACAAGTGCACACATAGAGTTCTAAAACTTCTTATTTTATGCCAATATAAGTTTTTTACTTAAGGTTGCCCTCATGGTCCTCTCCCTATGGTGTCCTACCATTGGCACATCATGCATTTCTTGTACAATTTTTACATAAATTTCCTTCCAATACACAATTGTTTCCATATAAAGGTCCATTCATGGTTGGGGTACCAAAAAAGGAAAAAAGGACTTAAGGACTTTTTCGAACTACTTTTTACAAATAACATTTACATGAAACAAACTTAAGTGAGAAAATTTGAATAATCCAATATAAGATAATTCGTGTGTTAATGGTGATTTTTCATAATCATACATAATTGTGTATGAATATTTTAGTTTAATGCCAGAAATGCAAAAAACCCCAAAATGAGTTTCAATGGACAACCAAACATGTTTTTTTGGCATGTTTATTTCCTTCACATGTGACCTACATCTAAAAGTAAACATTTTGAACCTATTGAACATAATTTTTCTATCAAATGGTTTAAAAATGAGTCCTCTGTCTTGTAGCTTTTTCCTCCAAAATTTCAAGACTTCGAAATTTTTGAATGACTTAGTTTTTCATCAAGTTCATCCAATGAACATGTACTTTCATAGAAAGAGGCATGTTTTTGTTGTCCAAAAAATTTGAAATCAATTGTATGATTTTATGCCTTCCTTTTGATTATATTTTTTAAAAATGTACTTTAAACATTTGATTCCTTTAGTTTACAGGACTCAAAAGGACATTAACATAGTATCCAAACTATTTTGAAATATTTTTATTAATTTAAAAAGACATCATTTTATTTATTAGCATATAAAAATCCACTACAATTATAATAATGTAAGATAAACAAAAATCCAAAGTTGTCCTTTGCAATCCTTTTTCAATTAAACACTCCTTTTTGGTACCCCAAATGTGAATGGACCCATAAATAACCCTTCCAAGAAGGTGATGCCTTTCATTTTCTTCTTGTTGCACAACTTAACAAAATAGTGTTATGTTAAGTGGTCATTCAAATGCCCCTCTCACACTTTGTGTTTAAAATCACTTTTCACTTATGAACATGGCACAAATTAGGGTTTGGGTGATCCCCCAAGGCATATTTCCTTGGTATTTTTTATTTCAATCTAATGCATCAAGCACAATATTGTGTTTACTTGGCATATGCATTAATCCTATGTCCCTAAACAATGTGGTGTCATGCCAATGCAAGTACTTCATGGTGGCCTAACTTGGTTGCATTTTCAAATATCTTAAATCCACACATCGTTCATAAAAACCTTTGTTTTTTACAATCTTAAGTAGTGTTGCCATGTTTTAAAGCAACTTACAACCATAAACAATTTTATTACACGAATTGGCCAACTTGTTTTCAAAGATGATAAAATGCCCATCTTGTATCAACACACCTTCAATTGCAAATCCATTTACATGAATGTGCACTTTAAATGGATTGGAGAAATTTGGGAACTCCATCACATGAATCAACAAGAATCTTTCCTTTAACTTTTCAAACACCTTTTTATGTTCATTTTGCCAAACAAATGACAACTCCTTGTGGAAGCCCATGAGTGGTTTGAATAATGCCGAAATATCTTTTATAATTTTTTTTGTTGAAGTTGGCCAATCTAAGGAAAGATTTTATTGCCTTGGTTGTGGCTAGCCTTTGGCACTCTTCGATGGCTTGGACCTAATTTGGATCACGCCTCATAGTTTCTTGAAACATGACATCAGAAAGTCCATTCCTAGCCTTGTGAATTCTTTTTTTTTTCAATTTGCATAAAACATATTATCTTGAAGCTTTTGCAAGGCATATTCCAAGTGTTAGACATGTTTTTCCACAATTTTAGAATAAATTAAAATGTCATCAATATAAATGATGACAAGTTATTTAACTTATAATGAAAGATTGATTTCATGAAAGTGGTAAAGGTTAAAGGTGCATTACACAACCCAAACAATATGACCAAAAACTCATAAAAATCAACCATACTAGTTTTCATTGCCATCTTTTCAACATCCACATTCATAATGTGAATTTGATAATAATTTGACTTCAAGTCCATTTGATTGAAGTAACAAACCCCATTTAGATGATTAAACAAGTCATCAACTTGGTGTGAAAGGGTGATTTTTCTTTATGGTGATTTTGTTCAAAACATAGTAATCAATGCACATTTACAATTTACCATCCTTTTTGTCCAAAAACAAAACTAGGGCTCCATAAAGTGACACATTGGTTTAATGTAATATTTTCCATTAAGTCATTTATTTGATTCATAAGTTCCCCAAGTTTTTTATGGAGTTTATAAAAAGCCTTAAAAGGTGATGTTGACCTTAACACAACCTCAATTTTGTGATCAATGTCACAATAAGGGGGTAATCAGTTGGCAAGTTTGTTTACTAAAACATTCAAAAATTTACTAAATGTGTTGGAAATAGAAGTAGGCCATTGGTTAACCCCAATTGTTCAACCACATTTGGTTTTACAAACAAATGTGTGGCTCCTAAATCTAACAAACATAAAACCATGTTAGTTCCCACTTTACATTTAAGCAAGATTAAGTTTGACCCCAATTTGGCCACACTTGCCATGGTAAGAAAGTCATTTTTTTGTAAATCATGCCTTAGTTTAATTGGTTTGGGGTAATCTTTTACCATGTGGCCCAATTGTTCATAGTTGAAGCACTTCATTTTTCTCTAGTTTCCTTTGGGTTTCTTTTCCTCTTGAAATTCTCTACTAGGTGGTTGCAAAGTAGGGTGGTTCACTTTTTGCATCATAATGTAATTTTTTGTAGAGTTTCATTCATTTACATGCTATTAACGTGTCATAAAATCAAGAATATGCCAAATTTGTGATTAAATTTAGATTCTCAATTTCAATAAAAAGACATTTATATAAAAAAAATGTAACATACATATTCCAAATATATGGATTTTTTTTAATTCATTAACCACCATGTAATTTCTCGTTTAACCAATGATATCAATATAGATTTACCATTTTTACATTACAATATGGACTTTTAAAGAATGGTGTATTTACTCAAAATGAACCACCCTAGCTTGCAACCACCACCTTGCCTTTGTGGGGAAAGTTCTCCCACTTTTTCTTTTTATCCCTTTTGAACTCACCTTGGGCCTAGGAACTTCAACTTCTGGGATGACCACTTTGGCAACCATTGTCTTTGCAAAATGTGAAATCATCTTCCATACACATTGCCATTTTCATGATTTCATGGAAAATGTTTTGGATTTGAACATATTCATGGTTAAAGTACCCAAAAGGATTATGTAACAAAAAAATTATTACAAAGGACTATTTTCAATTTGTACAATGTTTATTTCCTTACAATTATAATGGATTGTTGTATGCTTATAACCAAAATGACATCATGTTAAACTAATATAAAAATATAAAATATAAATATATTGGATACAATATAAATGTCCTTTTGAATCAATTTAGATAATTAGATTTTTTGTTTTAATTATAATTTTCAACTTAAAGGAATAAAAAGGAATGCACTAAATAATGTAATTGACTTTTATTTTATTTTATGGACAAAAAATGTTTACATTTATGTTTAATAATTTTCATTAAATGCATTTGATAAGATCATACATGGAACAAGAATTTTGAAAGTTGCATAATTCATTCCAAAAAGGTTGTAATGAAAATGATTACATTTTTGGACCATTTGGTTGATTGTTTATGTTCACTAGGCTTAGAATTTGTGGCCCCAAGTGTAAGTCACATATATGCAAGAAATAATCATGCAAGACAACATGTTAAGTTATTTATAAAAACTCATGTATGTTTCTCCACATTTTTGGTTTTTCACCAAAATATTGATGCATAGTTACATCCACCACCATATGAACTATCATAATTTGAATTATCAAAATCTTCACATTTAAATTTATTCCATGTAGATTCTATATTTGGTAGATAACACAAACAAAGTCCTTGAGTCCTATGTCCAACAAGTGGTACCTTGGTCATGAATATGCCCACTTCATTCCTTTGAAAATTAATTTGTGAACTCAAGGTTGTAAAGGTAAGCCATGAAGGAAGTGGGTGTACTCTTCCTTCATTGGGACAAGGCTTAACAATGCACTAAAGCTTAGACATAATGCAGCAATGCATTGGGTCCTTCCCCTTGGGGCAAGTTCAATAATTCCTACCCATCCTTCAAGATTTGATTGTGTGAAGTAAACCTTTTGTTCAATTTTTTGTTTCAAAGTTGTTCCAAGATATCATCCCCATTAGATCCAATTAAATGTTCTTTTACGCCAATAACCATTCCATTGCATGGTCTCAAAACAAAAACTAAGCCATTTGAAGTTGACATACTTCAACCTTTTTTTTATTGGCATAAAATCACTAGAAAGAAAAGGAAGAAAGTTCCCTACAAAATCTCTTAAAAGGAAAAAGGAATTTTATAAAATCACCATATATATATCATGGGGGTTGCAAAACTAGATCACCATAATGCAATGGAAACCTTAAAGCTAGATCAACTAGTCTAATTTTTTGTGACATAAAACCCATCACCAATTTGCACTATTACATTTAGGCCAATCGTCAACCAACTCCATGAACAATAGATCCTTTACCAATAAACCATAATTCATTAGTGTTTTTTATCACCATTATGGCAATTATGGAGTGACCATCACCACTTCATGTGATGGTCATGGAACAACCATCACCACTTTGAAAGTAATGAGTGTTGGGAGTGGAAGAGCTTGTGGAATTATGATGTGAAAGAGGGGTGTGCATTTTTCATCACCAAATTGAATTGTGAATACAATTAGCTACCAAACTTTGAAATGTAAACATGTTTTCTACTTTTTTTTTGCATTGTTCACTGACCAATGATTTGTGTGTTTTTTAAGTTCAATATGAAATGTGTTCATTGCATTTTGTAGAATGTCCATGCACATTGCATTTCTTTTGTGAATTGTGAATTATGTTATTTGAATTTGATGGAGTTGGGAATTTGGAGTATGGGGTTTGGTTTAAGGTTAACAGTCATGCACACTATAATGTTCATCACATTATATAGACTATCCATACACTTCTTGTGTGCATGATGATTATTTTTTAAGTTCTCAGGAGTTTCGTGAATTAGTGACTAGTCATGTGCATTGTGATGTTCATTATGTTATGTAGTTTGTCCATGCACTTCCTTTGTGAGTTGTGAATGGTTCTTTGAGCTTTTTGGAGTTTGGAGTTTCTTGAATTAGTGATTGGTTGTGCGCACTATGATGTTCATCATTTGTGTACATTGTCCATGCACTTCTTTTATGAATTATGAATGTTTTCTGAATTTTTTGGAGTTTAGAGTTTGTAGTCTGGTTTAGGGTTAATGGTCATGTGGATTATGATGTTCCTTGTATTCTATAGACTACCTATGCATTTTGGTAGAAGTGAGATTTAATTTTTACATATTATTTCACACTACTATAATAACATATTTACATTACAACATGCACACATTCACAATCTCTACCCTGATTTTAAACACACCAAACCTTGTAGTTCATTAAAACACTAAATTCATGGCTATTTCATATAACCATAATCTATAGTTCATAATACAATGTAGAGAAATCTAGAAACAAAATTACAACTCATTTAATCATATTTTGATATTACAAAAAATTCACATAACACTATGAACATAAAAATCACTACATAAGTATGTGCTTCTTTATATTATTGAAATTAAATCAAAATCATAGCATAATTCCATGTTTTGTTGAAAATGGAAACAAAAACAACAAATAAAATATGTGGTGTATCAAAAACAAAATCTATGGTTTTCTACTACAAAGTAAATAAGCTATCCTTACTCCCTCAAAACTATGTCCTCGAATGATCCTCCTCTTTCCCAAATCTTCCATCTTTGGGCAATCCCAAGTCACATCATCATGAAAAAAACCCAACAAGAATTCAAAATTTAAAACTACAATGTTCCATGAATAGTCCCTGTCTTAAATGGGGTTCATCCAAATCATGTAATCATCCTATCCCCTTAACACATTTTTTTTATGAGTTATGAATGTACTTTGAACTTTTTAGAGTCTAGAGTCTATTGAATTGGTGATTGGTCATGTTCATTACAATATTCATCACATTTTGTAGATTGTCCATGCACTTTCCTTTGTGAGTTGTGAATGTAGAGTTTAGAGTTTGATGAATTAGTGATATGTGAATTTTCTTTGTGAATGTTCTCTAATTTAATTGGACTTTTAACTCTGGCAATTAGTTATGCCCATTGTGACTAGTTTTGTAGATTGCCTATGCACATTGAAAATTTGTTTTGAAGGTTTATGTTGTATGTTGTATGAATTCAATGGCTTTAATAGGGAGTGTGAAACATCAAATAAACAATGTCCTACCTATTTTCTTCAAGTCTAGTAACAATCATGATGACAAATCTCCTTTAATTTGGTGATCTTGCCTAAGTTTCAATCAATGTCATCTTTTGAAGCAACCTTGAGTGGAAACAAGGTTGAATCAAATTTGGAATTAAGGCACAACATTATTACAATGTAATTGATGTGTTCGAGTGGTTTACTGACTTTCATTTTATTTTTAACACCTGACGTGTTTGAGATCTATGTTTTTCCAAATGAAAAAAATGAACCACTACCAAGGAAACCTAAAAAAAAATACAATGCCTTTTGCAAGTGTAGAAGATCTGGGCTGCACAATCTTCATGGGAAAAAATGTTCAAGTGTGATTTTGGAGAAATTAATTATGTGAAGTGCATTGTGTATTTGGTTGTGAAGGGAAAGGATATCATTTTGTGTCCTAAATTTCACATGCTTGAAAAGCATGTGGGAATGACAAAACAATCCAAGATAAGCCACATTCAAGGGCAAGAAGGAAGGGGAGATTGATGTGAATAAAAAAGGTAACCATGGCAAGAAAGCATGTATTCTCAACAAAATTGTATTTCCATTGCTAAACAAGTGATTAAAGGAGGCTTAAGGGGCAAAGAGGAAGAAAAAGACAACAATTTGCCATGATTTTACATATGTTATAGTAGGGCCAACCTATGTTGGAGTTTGAGGTGATGTGTTAAACTATGGAATTCAGTAACCTAGTTCCCATAAAGGGAAAAGGTTGTTGAATAAAAAAAGGAATAAGAACAAAGATGAAAACACACAAGAGTATGACTTGTTTTTTGTCTACCTACTATCTTGTAGCACATAGTTATGACATTCTTGGTGCGAGAATGTTATGGAAGCCCAAAGAAGCAAGAATTTTAAAGAATTTTATAGAATTTGAATTGGTAAACAGTGTAATTTGGTAAACATTCGCGGGTAAAGAATGTTATGACAAGGTGCTAAATGAAGAATTTTAAAGAATTTTAAGTTGCAAAATGAAGAATGTCATCACTAGGTTGTAACAACTATTGTCTTGTAGTAGCTAATGTGTTGCATTAGCTACCATCATGTAATAGATTTGAAAGAGGACCCACAACCGCCTACAAACCTTTGATAGTTGCTGCCTACCATCTACAACACCTGCAGACCTTTTATACTTGTTGCCTATCATTTATAACACTTGCAAACCCTTTGTGGTTGTTGCTTATCATCTACATTACTTATAGACCCTTTGTGGTTTTTATTTATCGTTTCTAGTAGTGTTACCTTCCCTATAAACCCTAAATCCCATGTCTACCCCCTTGCTACTACCTTTTAATGGTAGCTCCTATCTTGTGGCAAAGGGTACTTTCTACTATAAAAACAAAAAACAAAGAAAGAATATCCTATTGCTCTTGTAAAAAAAACAAAAAATTACTACATAAAACATAACAAAACATTATGCAATATTAATGTGTATTACCTTCCCCCATTATCTAACATCTTCAAAGTATAACAATTTTTTAAAAATATGATATACTTTTAACCATTTTCCATTATAGGAATCAAAGTACAAGATACTTCCATACTTTCCACCTCTATATATAATGCCACAAACACGTAACTTTCCAAGAAAAAGATCTCATAGAAACTTTGATTTTGAATACCATCTTTAATATAATATTTAATACAATATCCTCCTTCTCCCCCTCAAGAGATATATAAGGAACCCAAGAAGGATATTCACCACATAAAGGTGGAGTCTTTATCTTTCTAAATTTCCTTATCTTCCTAGATATTTTTATCCCAATCCCTTCCATGCATCCTAATTAAAGGAAATCCATCCATCCCTTTTCCACTTGGACTAGTTAACCTGTATGGCTTCACCCCTTAGTAAATAAAAAATGATAAGTAGGATATTTACCACAAGTAATTATTGGATGCCTTTATAAGCAAACTAGATTAGGATATTATTTTTGAATAACTAATATTACTTTTACTATAATTCCTCCTAGAATTAACTTCTAATTATTTTGTCCCATGAAAATAATTCACTGTATGATGGTACTACCATCAAAAAACATTTTCACTCTAAAATTATCTTGAAATTGGTTTTCCATTTGATGGTAATGATGGTATTATTGTCCCCTAACACCCATGGTGTTTAACCAACATAAAACATTTTTTTACCCTTTAACATGATGAAACCATCGTTTTCTTTTTTCAATGTTCCCATGAACCCTACAAATCAATGTTCAACATTTCTGCCAAATTAGGTAATGACCAAATGCTTACATAAACATGTGGGGTGAATGCAAGGTTGAATGGTTCACTTTTGGACCAAAATGACCAATTGTTCATGGGTACCCTTCATTCAAATGCATATGGTCATTAATATATCCTTAAATCTATTAATCAAGGGACTTGGATTTAAACCAACAAATTTATTATGAAAATAACTATGTAATTACTTATTGAAAAAAATCATTTGCAAGAAGTAATGGACTTTTGAAATTGAAAAATATAAACTAGTCATTTGATTGGAACATCACAAAATGGAAAAAACTATATTGATTCACATTCTAAATTTGTTATTGGGACTCAATATATGATGTATTATGAGATGATAAACTCAAATGAAGAATCTTTTCGTGGAAAACCTTAACCATTTAATAGTTAGGGACTTTTGAATGGTTAAAATTGGACCATATTTTCATAAGTCCCTATAAATTACAATTTTTGTTTGTTTTTCAATTTCTTTGTCCCCAAAACATATATTTTTGAAATTTTTACTTGGGGCAATATTCATATGGATTTTTCAAGTTATTTTTTTAGGACTTCCAAATTGAAAAATAACATCAACTTCTATTAATGTAATTGTTGATGTAGATTTGTGAGGATTTTTAAGTGATCGAACATTTTTTAGTCAAAGATTACAATAATGAAAATTTTAAAAATAAAAACTATGTCTATTTGAAATGTTTTTATGAATTTCCTAGGGACTTGTAATGAGTCTTAAATCGTCCAAAAGTGAACCAACATAGCTTACATTCACCTTGTGAGACATTGTTATAAGTTTGAAGTATTTTTCCTTTTCATGTGATGGAGTCACCATGATTGATAACCAATCGTGGGTTTCAATTCATTGTTACATTGTTTAAGATTGGTGTCACTTGCTTGTATTGATTTCTTTAGCATAGGTCATTGAAGGAGGGGATTCTAATAATTTGACTAGAGTTATTATGGATGTTTTTAAAAACATGTAGGTGTTTCTGATATATATGTTGTTAAAAATTGTTGTCATTTGGCATTGATGGTTTAAATCTTTTCCAAGGGGTGAAAAATGGTGTTACACAACAAATACAAGATAAGTATGTTCCCCACTTAGAGGGCATTCATTGCATGGCACATCACACCAATCGAGCGATGTGAATTTTGTTTCAAATCCTTGTTGTGAATTGCATAGAAGATTTGTTTCAATTATTATTATTATTCATAACCCAAAAAGGCACCTTGAATTTCTAATATTAATGCATGTAGATTTGACGAAGGTGAAGGGGAGCAAGATTTTATAGAATGTAAAAACATGTTGGATTAACATGTTGAATCCAACAAAATAGGTTATGTCCATGTACATGCCATTAGTTGCAAAGATAGTTGAAGACAATCCATTCTCATTGCTATTGAGGTGAATTTCAAGTTTTTTTGTGATGTGAATTTGCTCATTTTTATTTGTTGTTTCATGCCCATGCTCAAAATTGTCCGTGCATTAAACAAATTTGCATATAAATAAGATGTTTTTGTTTAAAATTACATTATAAACATCAAGATTTGCCAAGGATAGTTGTATTATCAATATTTGAATCCTCCCACAAAGTATACATATGACATTTTCAAATATCATAAAGTTCTAATATTTGGTTGACTACAATCACAACATAATGCATATGAAATTGAAAACAAGTTCATTGGACCTTAACAATTCATGTGCTTTAATATATTTATGTTTTGATTTTGTAAGTTTCATTTTTTGTTCTACATGTTTAAATGCCCATGGCCAAAAATCTAAGTGTTTTTTGATACTTTCAAAAACCTTGTGGATGATGCAAAAACATCTTGTTCAAGTTTTTTGTTTCAACCCATGATTTGTTTTGATATTTCAATGTACAATTGACTTTTGTAAATTTTCTAGTTGCTATTTGGTTTTTCACTATGAGAAAATTGTGTCCATTGCAACTTGTCCAATGTAATAATTAAAAAGTGTCCAATAAAACTAAATTACAGCTATATAAACTAGTTATAATGGACATGATTTTCTCATAGTGTTTATTCTTTGCAAGATGTTATTATTGTGGATTTACAATCTATTGTTGATGCTACTATGTTAATTCAACCACCAATAGTAGTTTAAACAACCACTTTTTCTTTTTGCACATGTTTGTAAGTTGCCTTTTTTCCTATTGTTTTTTCCACATGGATTATGGATATGAAGGTTTGCTTGCTTAAAATCAAAAAGTGCAATCTTAACATGGGAATTTTAATTTCTCCCATAATTGTTGTTGATCATCTTGGATGCTTAGCTGAACCTTCCCCCATAGACATATTAAACATGGTAAAATATGCCAACTGGAGACACTTGTTGTTTTTTTGGAAAGTATCCATATGGTATACTTTAATGTATTGAATCTATGAATATTATTTAAGTCAATGATCAACAATTATAAGTTCTTTGACTTCATTGTATAATATTGAAGAAAAAATGTTTTAATATGCATTTATATACATTTTTTGAAATGTAAGTAGAGAAAGTAATTGTCACAATTCTACAAAAGTTACAAGTACATGAAAGTACAACATTAATTAGAATTATTATGTTTTCAAGTTGATGAAGACGTAGTGTGTATGGATATGATTTCAACTTTTCATTATTTTGTCATAATCTATCAAAGTTTTAATGTAAAAGTATTTTGGAAAATTTGAAAAACCAACCAATTTAAAACGTATTTTTCATCCATTTTTCTTACATAGAAATTCCTCAAACTTTATGTACAAGTTATAATAAACTCAATGAAGTGCTTTATGATTTCATTATGCAATTTAAATAGGTTTTTAATATCTTTTTTAATGTTAATGTTGAAAAGAGATTGTTTTTGAAATTAATTTTTTTTAGGACTACTTTTTTGACATACTTTACCGTGCTTGGACCCCACCTATTATTGGCTTCTTGTGGGAATTTACAACATACATTCATAAACATTGGATTCCAATGAATTGCCATGTTTTCATCTATTTTGGAGTTGCCATATGAAAGCAATTAAAAAACTAATGATTTTTGAATGGTAATTGTTCCTTTAATGTTTTGTAACCACCTACCTTTTGAATAGTTTTATTTGCAATTGTAATCGAATCATTGATTTAGGAATTAGCTTCAAGGTTTCTAGCATTTCATATCATGGATGCTATGGGAATTTGTTATCCATAGTATTGGTTTCAAAGTGATGTAGAGGAGAATATCAATCATTATTTAGAGTTGATCAAGTTGTATTACTACACTTAGTGATGTTTGGAACATGTCAAACTTTTATATTCAAGTACATCCTTGGGAAATGGCCAAGATTTGTCCATCCATTTTATCCACAAATGGTTTAAAGATTTAGTCTAGCATATTCAAGATTACCATGAAGTCCAATGCTATTGTTGCAATGGATGCTCCATTTCATGTCAATTCTTTGATACAACTTTGGTGGGCATTGGAAGCTTCCCGCATCTTAAGGCATTCATCCCCAAAATTTTCAAATTGGTAGAAATTGCAATGGTTCAAGTGTTAGGGTTAGTAGAAGATGACAGACATTTCCCACCCTTTCTTTCATGAAATCCAAGTTGAAGATCCACTTCAATGAACATCTACACACTATTGTTGGGATGTATTCCCAAACTTCTTACATTTTGAACACCTTTTAAAGATATGATGCATGATATGATGATTGGAAGGAGCAAAAACCTAGGTGAGGTTTGAATTAGATTTTAATGCAAATGGATTAGGGTCTTGTCTTGACAATGACAACTTTTGGCCAAAGTTGATTGTTTTTTTTACTAAAGAAGTTGCAACATTATGTGTGATTTAAACGTTTAGGATGTTGCCATTATGTCTAAGTTTGAAGGTTTGTATCCTCAAGGTCTACCATTTAGTTTGTTTATTTGAGTATGTATGATTCTATATTGTTTGAATTTGTCTTTATATTTGAACTTTAAGTCTATTTGAATCTTTGTCTAACTATGTCTTTGTTTGAATCTACTTGAATTTATGTTTGTATGAGATTATTTGAAAATTTGAAGGTTTGTATGCTTGGATAATCTTGTTTGAATTTTGAAGGTTTGTCTTTCTAAGTTTGTTTGAAATGTTTTCTAACTCTTTGAGTCTTGGTCTAAGTTTTAGTTTGAGTCTTGAGGTTTCATATGCATTATTAATTGTCCAATGTTTGAGTTTGAACTTGGGAGTCATATGTATGTCAATTGTGTGTGTACACTATATTTTAAGTCTTTGTGTGTGTTTGGGTAATGTGTCTTAATTCTTGAATCTTATGTCTTAAGTTCTCAAATTCTCTTGTTGTGAAACAATTGCCCAACAATGGAAAATGTTTTTTTTCATGCATTCTAAAAGATTTCATCACATAAATAACTCCATACTACATAATGTATTGTCATAGATCTATGTAATAAATAGGCTTCATAACCATATTTTAGATTATCATTTGTACATAATTGTCAAACTTTGTTGTGTAAATTTTCACATGTCACCAACTTGTAATGAATTCTTTTATTACACATAACCAATTTTCTATTTATTGAATTTTTTAATGCTAGAAGTTCCACAATTCAATATTTGTACCATTACCAAATATGCATTACAATAGTATTGTATTTTTAAGAGCCATTTGCTCAAAATTTCAAAATCCTTAAAAAGAAAATTGACTTACATCGTCTGCAATGACTTATGTTTCAAAGTAGACATCCATTTGGTGAATCCAATTTTGCACACTTTTGACCTTTATATTTTTTCTTAGGAAAATGTCATGGGTGGGTTTTGATAGTTTTTGCAAAGGCATCCCCTTCGGATCCTTCTATGGTTTGAAGTTTTTTTGTTTCAATCAAAGCTTCAAACAAACTATTATTTGCTTCACTTTGTTGCAAAAGCATGGCTTGCAAATTTTTTATGGTTGTCAACATGTTTTTCAAGATTGTTGGGTTTGCCATGACTTGGGAATTAATTAGCCCTTTCTTTGGCTAGATTTTTGGCCTTTTCAGCCATTTATCCTTTAAAGGCATTTAAATCCATTTGTTAATGTGCTAAGTATTCCTTCATAGAATAAATAGCTTCCAAGGGCTTATGTTTGATTTTTTAATAATTAAAAAAAAAAAACCACATCTTCAACCCCCACCTTGGCACTTAGCCCATTTGGTCCACTTTCACTACATGAGTCCAAGCTTGAACTCAAAAAGATGGGGGCACAAGCTCATCAACCTTGCTTTTGCCCTTGGCTTTTTGTAAACCTTCTTTTCATTTAGACTTGATTTGATGGGGGTACCTTATGTTCCCTTTCTTGAATCACCATCTTCCTTTTCATCCATAGTTAGGGGAATGACTTTCAGAATGAAAGGATTAGTCCATCCTTGGTGGGTTGTTTTGATGGTTTATCCACCTTTATTTCCACCTTGGTTCTATAGTTTCAAGGTTTTGGCTTCTTTTTTGCATCATTGATGATGTCCATTATCTTAGTTGCAAAAGACCAAGTCTTGTTATGATACCATAGGAAACACCCCTTTTGACTTGACCTTCACACTCTCACATTCTTGAGTTTTTAAACATTTCTTTGTTCCTAACTCCTAACTAGATTTGTGCATACCATGACACACAAGGTCAACAAAATTCTTCTTGAACTTAGTTAAGATTCAACTCATTTATTAAGCCTAGACTTGCTTTCACACAAAGCCATTCCTGGGATGATTCAAAGTCATTTGGGCTCCCAAGGGACAACACCAAGTTGTCCATATGACAACATTTATGTTGCCTTGAAGGGAAATGTGACATGGCCTTTTGTAAAGGGCTAATGGCATGACCTTCTGCATGAGTTCAACTCATGTGGGTCAAGCCTTGCATTGGTGCCATTGTGATGTGGCACCTTAGTATTGTGGGTGGCTAAACCAATTTGGTGGATTAGGGTTTGATTCCCAATTTGCCTTGTGGTGCAAACTGAAAGGTTTTGAAATTGAAACTTGGGGCAATTTAAGTTTGTTCCAACACAAAACATAATTTGTTTTTGGGGCAACATAATGTTGTTTAAAGGCAACACTTGGCATTGCCCTGTATTTCGTTTCATGACAACCTAAGTGGTTAATGGGGTCCTAACCAAAGTGCTTTCATGATCACTTTTCTAACCACACTATGGTCTACCCCCATAATCACAAACTAATGGATTATTTTGTAAGATGTTACTTAGCATAGGGTTAATTATATTATGCCTACGTATCAAATTACCTATGGGCTACTCCCTACCTGAGGATTACCTACTTATCTAATGAAATCACATAATGAACAAGAAACACGTTTTGTTTTAGTGCTACCTATCCACCCATAGGTCACTTACATACCTACCCAAAACCTAATACCTAGCTATCCATGGGCTATTTAAAAACTACCTAGAACTTCCTAAGTTAAGGGATACCTAGGGGCTATATATGGGATTATTATAATGTAAATAACTGGTTACATAACTTTGAAACTTCAAGTTTTGATAAGTATGTCTAACATCTTGTTGTTTATTTTAACAAATTTAATGGCATCAAAGATACCCTTAAAGATAAGATATGTAAGCACGCTTAGCTGATTATTTAATGTAATAGGTGTACATAATAATATGGCCATAATATTGGAAAAAGATTATTATCAATGGGAAAACCTGATGTGACTATCTCCAATGTAACTAGCTCTACAAGGTGGCTACTGAAAATTTGCTTTTTTATGCCTAATTTCCTCCATAGAAATAGAAGCCACATATTACACGTTAAAATTTGATGAAAACTGCCAAAAAGCAAACACTACTCTGCAGCAATAACTCTTTATATAAGGACATATGAAACAATGTATTGTTTTTAATTATGTAAAGCTCTTACTTAAATTTTAAAATAAAGTAGGGTACATTGTATATGATAATAAAATGCCTCCAATTGCAGAGGCGCATTTTGTTTTATATTGTCAGTACATAATAGAGTTATCCGTAAAGCAAGAAAAACACAGCACCAGAACCCTGAGTTTGGTCATACACAGGGTGAGATTTTAAAAAAAAACCTGCAAAAAAGTACATGAGCATTCAACGTGGGATGAAACTTAGAAAACAATGAATTTTGGTGGTAAACTGAGTTTCATCCTGTCTTTCCTTTTTCCTGAGCGCCTCCATTGCTGCTACATAATATTTCACTGCTACTAACCGTACAACTACTATAATTAGTCTCGAACCTTGTGCATTAAATGCTGAAACTCAGCATTTCATACTCAGATTTAATAAAAGGTCTTTACATTTGAAAGAGGGCATAGTGAGTGGGTGAAAGGAGGCCCAAAGACAAGATGAAGACATGGTTACTTCAAAGATAACTCTAATTTATCTTAGGATTCAAATTTTAAACATTGTTTGATGTCAGATGATGCATGGATGAGGACATTCCTGAAATTTGGGCCTACCTTGCTTTCCGCCTTGTCACAGCCCTTATTTCAGGGATGCGCCCCCCCCCCCCCAAAGGCCTTAACCCACATGTTAAGACTCAACTAATTTTTCTAAAGTGTAATGGACAACATCTTATATTCAAGAATACTAGTGTAGGCCTCTCCTGTTGGCCCAAGTGTGAACACATTCTCTATTTTTCACTTTTTCAAAATTGAAAATTTCTAAATTCGACAATGTGTTCAGATTTTTCTTTCCAAACTCAATTTTTGCAATTTGTCTGAATTTCCAGCAAAAAAAATTCACATAAAAGTCAATATCTTTCACAGCTTGGCTCTATTTTTTTTGAAATAAACTCTATTAAATCTGACGTTAGGGGCTGTTTACACTAGAGGGCATGGGCCATGTTCAAAGGGCCTTTGTTCACAATGTAAACCCAATTTGGACCAAAAGAATGGATCATGTGCATTTTCAATACAAATATATTTTGTGAAAAAAAAGCTTGAAAATGTGGTTACCATAACTTTTTATTCATCTTCTATCTTTTAAAAAAAAATCTACATTCTCTTCATTACAAGGGATCCTCATATATGAAGGTTGGGAATTCTTTCTTAGTGGCTGAAATACATTACAATTTGACATTCTCAAAGATGGTCCACGGTTGGAAAAGGCAACACACATCTCTTGGAAATTTTGATTTCACCCTTATAATTGTGAGTAGTCTCCATGATCCTTGCTCAACAGAAATAGGAAAAAACACCTAACAACAATTTACACTATCTACAAACAGCTCTAATATAATGTGTTTCAATAACTTGAAGAATACCAAAAGGATGATTAGGGGAAAAAACATATCCCTTTTTATTGTGGTGTTTAGGGTTTAAGGGGTAGTAATTTTGTGAGGAAATTATCAAAAAAGTATTCCATTTTCACTTTTCAAATTATTTTTTTGAAAAAACATAATTTTTTTCTCTAACAATGTTTAAGCTTTGAGTCAACATTTTTTTTTGGGCAAGACCACCAAAAATTCCCCCAATTTGATTTTCATAAAAATTAGAAAAAAAATTATGATTAAGCACTAAGTGGCAAAAAATTTGTAGAGGGAGGTTTCAAAATTTCCCCCCAATTTTACCTTTCAAAAAAATTTAGAAAAAATTTGATTTTTTAATGATCATGTTTAGGCTTCAAGGGAACAATTTGTTGGGGGGGAGGGGGGGGGCTCAAAAAGTACATCCCATTTTACATTTTTTTTAAATAAGAAGAAAAAAATGATCCCATTTTATTATTGTTTTAAGCCTTGTGGGGTAGCAATTTTGTGGGGGCAACCATTAAGAATTCCCTCCAACTTCATTTTTCAGAAAAAAAGGAAATTTACTATTATTATTGTGTTTAGGTCTTAAAGAGCAACAATTTTATAAAGAGCTACCAAAAAATCTCCTCCAATTTTATCTTTCAAAAAAATAATACACATTAATAAAATATCATAAGTCAATGACTAAGATATTATTTTGGAAACCACATGCTTTTGCTATTTTCATGAGGCCCACCTTTTCGAGGTAGGCCTAAAAAATGCCCCAAGGGCTCAAGCAACATTATCCACAACTATCCATGTAGGATTCCAACCAATTTTTTCATCCAAAGTCATATGCTTTGAGCCTTAAACTACCTTAGTGTAAACCCAAACTAACCACCCTTCATAGTTTGGACCAGTGAGGAACTTTAGATTTGTGTGGTCCCAAGCCCAAGCCTTCTAGTGTAAACCAATGTTGGCTAAATATGTGGAAAAGTCTAGATATGCACATGCATAATGGCCAGATATGCATAAAGTCATATCTAAAAGTTGTTTTTTAAATAATATATGTATATATGCATAATTGACAAAAGGGCATTTGCATGATATGTATATGTGTATTTGTATCTAACAAAATTCGGTTTCGAGATATACATATTTGAAAACAAAGGATTGTGGGATGAATTTTCACTATGCATATGAGTTGTATCACTATGCATATGTGGGGTTTAAAGGATGGTAGATATAACATCTTGTTCATTGCAAAGAATGGGGGGAGAAACTTTGCGCTATCTTGTCAAACTTTTCACTTGAGAAGTTTTGCAAGTTCCTACAAGTTCTTACATTAACTCATTAAGGTGCATTGAAGCATTTTACATTTTACTTCTAGCTTTCGACGTCATTGGTTTTGCTTGAAAGTTCTTGCAAGTTCCTACATCAACTTGCTCACTTATGGTTTTTACTTTTGGCTTTCGGCGTTGGTGTTGCTTGAGAGCCTTGCATTGATTTCCTTCCGTTGTTGCATGAGAGCTTTTGCAAACTCTTGTGTTGACCATCAATGTTGTTGCCATTGTTGGTTTATCAAGTTTTTAATAAATGTTGTTATCATCAAACATAAATGTTTTCGACCCTTTTGCTAAGTTTTGTTAAGTGCTTTGACTATCAATTGCATTTTGTATTCATTCATCACTTTTGAGCTTTCAACTTTTAACTACATTTTGTAAATGTTTTTATTTTTTGGTTTTTGCTTCCAATTTTGTGTTGGTTTTGCTTTGTTATTAAAGTTCCAAGCTCCAATTTGTTTTGTGGTTTTTTCCTTGAATGTGTGCAACAAGCATGAAGCTTTAGATCTATTTTATTCCTTCATTGGTAGTTTGTTTTACTTTGTGTGTTCATTAGGCATGAAACTTTAAAGTTTTGGTGTGTAAATTTTTTATAGATGAAGAACTTGTGCACATCTTAAACTTGTTCAATTCAACAAAAGTTTCCACAACCATAGTCAAGTAAGTTTTTATTCATAACACCCATTTTTGTTGTTTTCCATTTGGATATGTCATGTTCATGAAATGTGGCAGTTTAAGGTTTGATATTAGAATGTGTGTTAGATTATTGTCTGAAGCTTCGTGTTTCATTATGCATTTCAAGCTTTGGGATCTCATTTCAATATGTTTAAAGACTAAATTCAATTGAAATTTGAAAAAAAATTATTTTGATTTTTGTCATGTGCTTTTGAAGTATAATGGCATTTTAGGGTTTGGTGTTCAAGTGTGTCTTCTTGTTATTTGAACTCCATGCTTCACTATGCATTTGAAACTTTGAGATCTTTTTGTTTTACTGTGGCTAAAAACTAAATTTAATTGAACTTTGAAAAAATTTAATTTTAAATTATATCATGTGTTCTTAAAACATAGTGGCATTTTAAGGTTTAGTGTTCAAGTGTGTTTTCTTGCTATTTGTAGCTTTGCAATGGTTGAAGACAAAATTTATGTCATTGAAAGTGTTAGTGGAGTTGATAAAATTTTCTTTGATGTGAGCATAATTGTCGCAACCCTAGCCTTAGGCTCGCGACCAAAGCAAGGGCTTACAAAAGTGCGGGCTAAAAATGAAGCCCAGGAGTCACATTTCATGCTCCCAAGAGTGTAGGAGAGTGTGAGGGAATGAACCCCACACTCCCAAGTGAGCTCCCACTTTGGGAGTTTGAATTCGAATGGACTCTTGAATTTTCAAAGGGCAATTGTAAGGTCAATACTAATTGGATTGAAGAGTTCCTTATTTTATTGAAAATATCTTGGAACTTAAATGTCTAAAATGGGCTTGCATGACCCATTTGGGTATTTAAAACATAAGTTATGGCCAAAAGAAAGGCTGGGAGTAACATTATCAATTTGACTCCTACCATTAAAAGTTGAAAATTGCTTTAATTTACTTGCGTGGAGGTGGCGTGCCACATATTGTTGAAAATATCTCAATGAGGGCTATAACTTTGCTTGAGACCTCATCTCAATCGAAGGTCTGCATAAGAAATTATGGGCCTCCAAAATCATAGGAGTCCCAATTTCAAAAACTTGGGAGTCCCGAAACAAAATGACATTTGGGTGTTGGCTTTGTGGTTAAGCACAGATAATACTATAAGGGGGAAGGTGATGGTTTCCCCCAAGTTCGGGCCGTGGTAAATTTAATGAATTTGTGTTTGCCCGTGGCTCGTCCGTGCACCAAAAATGTTCCAACTATGCATTAACCAATTTGTTGTTTGGTTTGTGTAGGTTCATGTGAATAATTGACCTGCTTGTCATTCATCCTAATCCCGATCTTGGAGCTCTAACACACCCCATTACCCCCAAAGTGTTGCGAACCAGGGAATGCACCCCAACTCATTATCCTTCCGTTGTTTTCACATTTGGATTCGTTGTTGAGTCTATTAGAAAGCTTGGGGGTGCATCAATAATCCCTTTTTGATCTCATAGCTTTTCAGATGTGGAAAGTGTGCATCAATAGCAATGTGATAGTGATTGACCAACTACCTTTAATGAAGTGTATTTTCAAGTTAGGGAACAACAATCTTTGTTGTGGAAACCACACAATAAAACTTTTATTTTATGGAGTTTCTTTGCTATAAATGCCAACTTGCTTGTTGATATGTTGAATCCTCAAATGTTGAAGTGCATCATTTGCCAATTTCGACAAACTTCTCATAACATTTTAAACCATTTAGCTTTGTTATTAAAAAAGGTTTCATCAAGTATGGAAAAAATAATGGCATTACTCCTATGAAAACACATGTTGATAATGTTCATCCTCATTTGTTTGCTAAAAGAGATTTTGTATTAAGTGAACGGGTGGTGGTAAAGCTTTATAAAATAGATCATAAACAACAACATGGGAAGAAAAAGGTTAAGGTGATTAATTTTGTAATCACTTCTTTTTTTGGGTCAATAAACATGTACAAGAATGTTGATGAAGCACAACAAAGATTTATTCAGGACCTTGTGTTGTACATCTGCAAGGCTACATGCTTCTTTCAATGTTTAAAAACATTTGGCTAAGAAGGTTAGTATTGTTCAAATGTCCCCACATTGTATTTCCTTCTTGTTCTTCTCTTGTGGAATAGGTGCTTCTTGCAATGGTCACAAAGACCATGGAATTACATGTTTTGCCACATCTAGAATTAGTAATTATTGTGCATAGCTTCAATCTTTGGATGTTTAGAGGTGGCATATATACATTTGCTTTGATCATTAATTACTTAAATGAGGCTTGGACATCTAGGCATGCTATTGTTGGCTTATTTGAAGTGCATGAAACAAGTGGAAGTGTCATGGCTTTGCAACTCCAATCTTTGCTAGAAAAAATTGGACTAATTCATGGGGTGATTGCTTTTGTGAAAGATGAGGGCAACAAATTAGGAACCACGGCTACAACATTATGATCAATCATTGATTGTGAAACATTCAAGCTCTTACGAGTTTATGAGGGTACTTGTTTCCAACATGTGATGTTTAAAACATGTCAATATGTGACAAATGATGATAAGGTTTTAGTGGGTCTAAGTTTGGTGAGTGTCAAAGATGTTCAGACAAGTTTACAGAAAAGAATTACTTGGACAACAAAATTAGGGAAAAGGAGGTAGGAGTGGGAAAAGGCGTGCGTTGAAAATGGGATACGACACCAAAAGTTGAAAACTCCAATGAAAACTAGGTTTGCAAGTAAATTTATAATGTTTGAAAAAACTTTGGAATTCAAATAAGCCATTTTGTTATGTTATGGGAGGCATAAGACAGTAACATTGTAGCAAAATTTTTTTAAAGACCACATCTAGGCCAATACAAAAGTTATCATTAACATTAGAAGGAATCCCCCAAAATGCAACTAATGTATTTGAAACTACATGCAACTAATTGTCATTTGCAACTAGCTCTAATTCTTTTTGCAACTATTTTGCACCTTTGACCATTTTTGCAATTATGTTATTACATTTGCAACTAATGATTTCTTTGTCCTAATAATTCATCCTACACTCTAGAATTGTTTTCATCCATGATCATGCCCATATGTCCCACTAGTTGCAAATGGAACCAAACTTAGTCACACCACTAGGGTGTCAAGATAGCCCCTAATGGTATACATAGGTGTATTAGGAAACTTTTGAAGGGTAGGTGTACTTTTGGGTGAAAACACACTACAAATGAGCCACTTTTCACCACTTTTCACCCAAAAAAATGATGTATGACAAGAGCAATAGGTGAGCAATAAATTAAAATTTTGATGACATTTTTTGGAAACCCTAAACATAAGAAAAAGAACTTTAGAATGTGCATGACAACATTTTGGAGTTCAAAGTTCATTATGAATTAAAATTAAGCTTGATCCAATGGTTGAATGAAGAAAATTGAATAAAATCAATGTGCATAAAATATATAACATACATATTTTTAATAGCCATAGGGCCTCATGTTTGTGGTTACGACACATTACCAAACCAAAGAAAAATGAAAAAAACAATATAGTGCCCACCTATAAAATCTTTTCCTTTTTTTGAAGGTAATGGTTTCTTCTCAAAAATAAAAGTTTATTATGCATCTATTATTCAAGAAGTGCAATAATAATAATTTTTGAATGGATTTTCAACCAAAATTTGTAAACTTCTAAATGGTCTTAAATTTACTTGATGTATATCAATATCATTCACCACCAAAAAAATCATTACAAAATTCCACCCATAACTTTATTTTTGAAATATATTTGCAATTTTTCATATTTTGTGATGTGTATTTTTCGACACAAATATACTTCATATGTTCAAATTTGTAAATATTTGTTGGAGTTTTTTTTTAAATAAATAAATTTAAGTCTAAAGTTAATGCAATAGACTTGAAAAGAACAAAACAATCCAAGGTGTGATGTCCACATACCCAAAACAATCAAATGCAATTTTATTTTTTTATTGACTATAATTTTGGGGGGTGTAGTGTGTTTTCACCCTTTTGTTAAGTTCCATTAAAGGTATAATGGGGGCATGTTTCCATTGGTATATTTATAAAGTTGTCTTTAGTTTGTATTTACCCAAATCAACTAACTACCTACCTATATATGCTTGCCTACCTAGCCTAGCCTAGCAACCTATCTACTTGTATGTTCCTATCTAACCTAGGTTACCTACATACTTAATGTAAGCTACTTAATTAATTCATGATTAATTAGTTTCATTTATTTTTAATCAATTAATAACTAATAGTTCATAGTTAATATTTCATAATTATTCAATATATTAGTTATTTATTTGTTTCTATGTAAACTATTAATCAATTATTTAATAAAAAATTTAGCAATTTATTTATTTTTATGAAAAAATTGATAACTTATATATAATAAGTTAGTTAATTAATTATTACTTATATATTAATTATTGACTATTTGATATTTATTTCATTATTTAACTAAATGTTACAATTAATTAATTAATATTTAAATTATGAAATATTATTTAATAACTTATAACTAATAAATTAGTTAGTTAGTTACTTATCTACTTAGTTATATAATTTATAAAATAAAAAAGAAGGACAAAAAATATGAAATAAACTTTCTAGTTATAACCTAGGTTGTAATTAAGTTGCAACTTTAATTTTTGTCCCATATGTTTTGTCTTCTATTTCCATCTTGAAAACTATATAATGAAGAGGCTTTGTCCTACACTTTGACATACAAAAACATGTGTCAATTGGGATGAGCTAATCAAAAGAGCTTAACCCTTTAAAGAGTTTAACCCTAAATGTTAAACCTAAAAGAAATTTAAAATATTTACCTATTTCTCTAACCTACCTACCTACTTACCTACCTACTACATAATCTTACTTACTTACCTAGTTACTTATGTAGTCCTACTTATCTACCTACCTACCTACATAGTTCCACCTACTTACCTAAATATTGACTTTAATTCATTTTGACCAAATTCTAAAATTCTACATTGCATATTGGTATTATGCCATGTGTCACAATCTAAAATTAATTAAAATAGATTATGAAGATCCACTATCTATCTTTAAAACAAAAAATTTAAACCTTTTTCATTTGCCACATGTCATCATGAAAGTTACTAATTTTTATGGTAATATACATATGGCATACAATAGTATACAGATGGTGAAGTATTTGTTGATCGTTGACTTCATCCACACTTGCAAGTAATGTCTTATGCAACTTGTTTAATGCAACTAAGCAATTTTTAGTAGCAAATGTCTTTTGTAATTAGGTTGTTTTGTTCCAATTTTCTTTTAGTGTAATTGCTTCAATCCCATGGTGACAACATTGTGATGAACCAATCTAGAAGTTGTTGGTTATTATTAAATGCCTTAATTATTGCAATTAGTTTTAATTGTGGTCATGGAATCTAAAGCATATCCCCTTTGATGGGAATGAAACATTTGACCTTTTTGATGTTGAATTCCACACATTAAGCAAAAACATGCAACAAGAAGTTATGAAGGTACTTAAACATTTTTTGGAGTTTTTGAAGGCATAGTTCACAATATGTTGGCCTTGATTTTGGATCCCCATTTTAAATCCTTACGAGTTGTGGAAAGTTTTGTGGGGCATAGCGATGCAATGTGCTTTGCTATTGAGTATCATGTGAAAGAGGTCATCCTTTTTTCTAATGATTGTTTTTTATTGATTGAATCCTATTGTTGAAGCAATTGTAGCATCGTGTGGTGAACCTATTTTTTTAGATTGAAGAAGAGGATAATAACATGTTCAATGTTGGAACTTCCATGGAGGAATATTCACGGGCATTTGTTATTGTAGAACTTTCTTTATTTCGAAGGCTATCTATTCCACAATCTACATGTGTAGATCCTTTTGCTTGGTTGTGGACCCATGAGGGTTAGTTTTCAAGTATTGCTTTCTTGGCCAAACAAATCCTTGGAATTATTGGTTCTCACATTAAAACATAATGGGTGTTTTGCCTTGTTGGTGTTTTGACAATTCTAAGGTGTTATTTACATGTGGAAAATCTTGATAGCATTATCATGGTGGTAAAAACTCGCCAAATGATTCGCATTTGAATTGCATGGCAAATGTAAACTTCAAGGATTATATCAAATTTGAAGTTGTAGTTGAAAAAAATTATGAATTTATTGAAGAATTTGAATATTTTGAAGAGTTGCTAGTTGATAATGATTAAGTAAGTTGTTTTTTCCTAATTTAGTTGTTCTTTTGAGTTGAATTTACTTATTTTTTCTTATCCACGTTGATGTTGCATGGTTTTGGGGCTTTTCCTTTTGTTGCTAATGAAATTATAGTTGGTGCTATAGGGTTCCAGGGAGAAATCACAATCCAATGAGCCAAAAAGGATATCAAATTGTGAAGAAGAACATCAAAATTGAACAAATATTTATGTTTTGCTATTTAAAGCCATGGAAATCATGACAAATTGTTGTTTTTTCATTCATATGAATGTTAAAAAATTCAAACCAAAAATCCATTTGATGTAATTTAAGTTTGAGTTTTGATTTAAGACCTTTGAAAGTGAACACCTATGGCGTTAGACATGAGTCAATTTTGCAAAGGGCATTCTACTTTGTTGCTGATCAAGTTACAACAACTTTTTAGGTGGGCGGGTGTTGGAGTGTTTTTGTAGGCAACTTGTGATGTAGTCGAAAGGGATTCAATTCCCCCACAAGCTACTTGATTTCAAAGAAGGAATTACAAAGTATGAAATTAGGGCTTAGGATTTCCAACTATGAGATTAGCATGAGAACTTTACTATATATAATCGATATGAATATTTACAATTTATCAAAAATTTGAAAAATTGACAAATGCATAACTGGCAATGAATGAGAAATTTCAGTGAATGCATAACCATATCTACAATTTTATAAGAGAATTTTCGAAATTTCCGGATGCATATCTTCTATTCATTTTTAAAAAAGAATATGCCCTATGCATATCCTCTAAACTGGTCTAAAATGACATATCCAGCCAACACTGGTGTAAACTGCCCTGGGACCTTATTCTCATAAAACCCTTGTCTCCAGACGTTGCCTACCACTTAAAGTTGTAGGTTCCATTGCCATCTAAAATTCTTGCCACAAACTTATTAAACTCCACTTTGAAACCCTACTAATCAGCTGAATAAGATGATGCTGAGTGCAAATCCAAGCCACTTATAAGAATTCACCCCCCC
>Ga0209208_10000560_pt1 | contig 48924 bp, 43 predicted proteins | sample S1TSphfallax_3_FD_187694 | JGI IMG/M metagenome (GOLD analysis project Ga0209208, IMG submission 187694) | Host-associated microbial communities from peat moss isolated from Minnesota, USA - S1T2_Fd - Sphagnum fallax MG (SPAdes) (version 2) | ecosystem: Host-associated > Plants > Peat moss >... | reverse complement strand
ACTGGAACCGGAGGTTATCAATAAACCAAAATAACCAAGCAAACACGGTTTTGGACATGGTCATGGATTCCACTCTTGACCTGGTCAATGGGCACCTCCATATGATCAACAAGCATTTGTACACCAGCACCCTTGGAAGCACCAATTGGTAATATCTCCAACATATCAGGCAAAGCTTGCACTATAGTGGCCCGTCCCCTTGCAGCCAAGGACCAATGTGGTCGGAGAAAATTGGCCACCCTTTCTGCTACATCATAAAACAACACTTTCTGCTAGTTCCCAGACACCAACCACAACAAGCAGTGTGAGGTTGGGAAACCCAACACAAGCATTGTAAAACAACAAGGGGCGTTTCACACATTTTGGCCTTGCCATTTACATTAAAAAGTATCTTAAGGCAAAAGAAGAATTATGGAAACTCAAATATTTCACCATTGCAAAAATGTGATCTTCAAAAAATCCTCTAAAAGAAACCCAAAATCCTTCAAGATATTGTAACTCTATTATAACTAATCTCAAGTTTCAACACAAGCCACAATATCATGTTTCAACTATCTCCTCATATAGAAATAGACCTATTATTATTACCTAGGGGCCAAAATCCCTTCAGCTGCTACTATATATACACTATAATGAATCTACACACAATATCCTTGCTTTGGTAGGCAAGGCCAACAACAAAGTTGACTAGCCCCCCCAAAGAAAAACACTTCAAAAACAATTAAGTCTTGTTGTTGCTTCCTTTGTATTACTAAAGCTTTGAAGATGGGAGGGTAATGAAAAATGCTAGAATTGTGAAAGCCTTGTGACCATTTATGTACACACCCAAGTTGTGCAGGTATCAGCAATGGCGCCAAACCCCACTCAGTTAACTCACATAATTGGAGAATTATAATAATACTATTGTACCTTGGCAGCTTCGACACTAATTGTATTATTTTAAGAAATGTTGAAATTTTCAATTTTTTTTTTTTTTGAAGAACAAAAATTTGTGAAGGAAAATATTGACATCTTCGAGAGTATTATATTTGTTGAAATGAAAATTTCAAAATTAATTATTCATTCAACAGATATGTGTCAAAGTTATTGAGGTATTAAGATACAATGTCAAACTCCTAAGCATAACTCCAATCAATACAAATACCCTCCAGAAAGAGTAAAAAGCCTATGCTGACTTTACATGGCCCATATTGGGGAGGGAAAAAAAACACATATGCACAGATGGTTGGGGAATAAAAAGCTCTGGATTAATTCAAGGTTATATAGTGTCAATTTGAAAATTCTATGATCATACTTTCGTTAAAATATACAAATATTACTTGGGCTCCATATTATTAAAGCCCTAAACCCTAAACCAGTGAACAATTGCCCCACGTAAAAGGAAGGCAAGAGCAAGATACACAACAATATACAAACAGGCAAAAGACCCCAAAAAAAAAAAAACCGATTTCGAAATGAAATTTTATCTATGACAAATTATAATACAAAATGACTTTGGAATTGTTGCAGGGATGATCGCCAAAATACCCATCCTACCTAAACCAGTTCCTATGAAACATGGTCACTGAAATGAATAATTTTTCTGAAGGGAAACAAGAAAAGCTGCTACATTTTCAACTCCATGTGAAAACATTGGAAATGAAGTGTACCTGGACTTTGACCTCCATGATCTGGTCTATGGATTTCATCACCTCTGCCTGCAAGAGACCATGTCCAAAGTGATATAGTCTAAACAGAATGAATGAATGGCCAAAATTTCCATCAAAAAACAAAAACTTGGAAAAAACATATTGTGCACTTATTATGCCTCCTGGAAAACAGAAATTGACAATGACACACTGAAGTGGGTGAAGAGATTGATTAGACCTCACAAATGGAATGCTCGCTCCAACAGCAAAATTGATGACAACATGAAAGATGGAAAGAAGTGCAAGAGTTGCGAAGAAAATCAACAAAACCCAGAATAGAAGAGGTGATTGGGTAGTGTGATTTTAGAAAGAAAGAATGAAGATGCATACCTGGGGCTCGTAATAAACTTCATGAAGCTTATCAATCCAGGTGTGAGCAAAGAGTGTCACACACTTGTCTGCACTGAACCCCACCAATGGAACTTGATGCTCCATGGAAAACTTAAATGTCTCCAGCACGTAATGAGATGTCACAACACAGGAAGAAAAAAAAAACACCAATCAACAAACCTCCAACAAATTGAGAAATATTGAACAGAGTCTTTACATTGACTGATGGCAGGAAGAGACTGAAAAAGAAGTGATCTTGCCACAACAATGACTTAAAAAAGTATTTTACCTCAGACACGACCTTGGGATCAAGCAGTTGACTATGAAGAATTGTGCCTTGCTTTCCATACACTTGTAAACCCTGCAATCAATGACCACCCATTGTTGCTTTGTTGGTGTTTTTTGCTTTGTGATTACTCTAGATTAATGCAATCGCAAATTTGAATGAAACAAGAGCAGTCAGTTGGGTAGAAGGGAAGAAGAAGAGGTTGGCCAGAGGGTAGACTAAAAGATCTCCATGTTTCCTCTTCCACCAGTCTCACTTTTTCTCAGTCACTCACTATAAGAGAACATGGTTTTTCTCACACAAAAAGCCATGACTCATGACAAGTGTGTGAGGTAAACTTTGTGGTTTCATCCATTACAATGTACAATATGTGGTGTTTCTTGTGGCATATATTACATTAGAATGACAATTTAACATTAGGTAATGGCACATATTACAAAGAGTTCAACTCAACCATGTATCATGAGCCATGGCTTTTTGTGTGAGAAGAACCACATTCTCTTGTAAGGATTGCAATGGCGAGCCATTCATGAAACAGCAACACAAGAATACCACTCCAGGTTTACATTCAATTTGCAAGAATGCTTTGAACACCAATTAGGTCACACAATGTGATCTGTTAGATTCCAGGATGGGTACACATATATAGATCACATAACACGGTTCTTTACCTGTAAAAACACACCAGGGGAGGTGTGAGACAGTACCCCTCCTTTCCCTGTCAATCCTACAGTCTCCAATGCTGCAAGAGCTGCAGGTCGTGTCTGCAAAAAATACAGAACAACCCACCTATTTAAACAAACAAGAATTGATCGAGCCAGAAGTTGATAATATGATCAAAACGTCAAATGAAACATGCACATTGCAGCATTTACATGAGCTCCACATTTTTGTGGGTCAAAGACAAAGATTGCAAACCTTGCCAGTGGCAATAATGACCTGGACTCCCATCTTCATTGCTGCTCTCAAAGCATTTACTGTCTTTATAGTGATCCTGCTGCTGCCATTGAGTAGTGTTCCTATATAAAAAACCCCCCATGCCCCTCCCAAATGGGACAAGCTCAAGGTTCAATAGATTGATGTCTCTGCTGCAAGATGGCAAATCTCTCACCATAAACAGGGAACTCAGCTCTCACTGGTTGGAGAAGTTCCTCGATACAAAACCAAGAACCTTATAAAATTTGTGATGACCTTTGACTAATTGATGCTACTTAGAAGAAGCTTACAACAGTATATACAACCAAGGTACTCCATAGGATTTCAAGCACAAAAAAGTTACAGGCAAAAAGACACTACAAGAGAATGCATATAACATATTGCATTTGGATCACATGTGCCATTACCTGATGTCAAATTGCCATTTTTATGTAATACATGCCACAATAAACACCACATACTGTAACATTTGATTGGATGAAACCACAAACTTATTTACCTCACACATGTGTCATGAGCTGCGGCTTTTTGTGTGAGAAAAACCACATTTTCTTGTAGAAAGAGAGAGAGAGAGAGATGCATGTGTACCATCCATGTCACAGAAGAGAATCTTGAATTTTGTTTGCAAACAACCACCACTGCCAGCAACAACACAATCTGCATCCCCATGGGAGTTTCCTTCATCGACCAGCATGGCGTAGAGCTACAACAAAATATGCCCAATAATATCCCCCTGTCATTCAAAAAGCTGGACTTTGCTTTTTTCTCATGTGTTTGAGTGATCTTCTTGATCATACTCGGACCCAAGGATCTGAATCCATCACTTAATATGAGAGGAGTGATCAATTGTGGGGGGGGAAGTTCAGGACTGCAACATTTGTGCAGCTGTTGAGCTTTGTTTTTCTCCAAGGTTTCAAGCTCCCCTAGTAGTAGTAGAACTTGGGTTGACTTGCTCTAGCAGCATACCTGAATAACAGGAATGCTGCTGCTGCTGCATTGACATCACAGTCATGGGTGGGTGTGAACAACTGAAGGGTCCGGGCACACATGGTCCTCCACCAGATGGTTCTTCAAATGGTTTGCTGAATTTTGTGCCATTTTGTGGTTGCCCTGGGCTTTGGCGGTGTCGTCCTTTAGAATTTGATGGACTGCAACTTGCACAATATGATGGCTGATGAAGGAGATTCAGCTGAGGAGGCTTCAGAAGATTGGGTTTCTTGATGGGTTTTCTCTGATGTTTCATTTGTGGATTTTTTGTCAATCCTTCTTCATGCAATGTGGATGCATACTGACTAGAATGTGCTGCAGGCATGTTGAACCCAAAACGGGATGTGATCAGTTCACGAAAAGCAGCTGTGGCTGCTAAGGAGAGATTCTCACAAGCTGCGAGCTGCAATTGCAAGCTAAGCTGTCCATTAGGTGGTGGTGCAGCTGCAGAACCTGACAGCTTTCCAACAGAATGACCTTTCTTCATTCTGAAGAAGCCAGCAGCTGCTTGGGTACCAGTACCACCACCTTCAGTCATTGGATTCTTGTACTCTTCAGAAACTGTAGCACCAGCTGCTGCAGCATGATGTAGGAGGACACATTCCTCTCTTAGAGCAGCCATGACAGCCTCTGCAGCTAAGCATGCTCTGATGGCACGGCTAGTGAGCTCATCATCTGAAGAATTGCCAGCAGCTTTGCTGCTTTTTTTCTTGGATTTTTTGGAAGAAGATTGAAAACCCTCCCCAGGGGTGGTCATCAGATTTTCCACCTGGGTAGCTGTTCTTCCACTTAGAGATTCTGCAGTAAACACATCAACCACATGCGGTTGTACTTGGGGCAGAACAATAGCGTGACCTTCTGCAACAAGGTTGATTTTTTGAGGAGTTGCTCTTCGTGATGCAGGTGATGATGATGGTGATTTTCTTCCACGAGTATCTCCTTTCAGAATTTTTCCTGGAGCAGTAGCAGCAGCAGCCTTGTTCATCTTCTTCATCAGCTTCGTTTTGTGGTTTTCTTCTTCTTCCTCCTCTTCTTGTGAAACTATATTCTCATTTATAGCTGCTTGTGGAAAAACAGATGAGATCATACCAGTTCCTTGCTGCACTTTTGTTTCTATATTTCCCTCATCATCTACATCCTCTTGCTCTTCTTCATCTTGTTCCGAGTCCAACATGTTATAATAATAACTTTTAAACTACTCTAAAATATGTCTTCTAGCTAGTTCCCAACAAGCAGTAGAACAAAATCAGAAAGGAGGCTGATGGGTCGAGCTTCAGGACTACTGTTTCCAAATTCAGACACTACTGCATGAATATTATTGGTGAAGAAGTTCTTCCTGCTGCGAACCCATCATGATCACCCACCCACCAATCTTGTTCAAGTCTGCAATGCTCCTCCGCACATGAAGAAGACCTGATGAAGGAGAACGAGCTGTGATCTAGTGTGATGAGCCTGGTTTGACTCTTGTCCTTTTGGTTTCTTTTTTGTTGTGCTCCACTGCAATTCTCCTGCTGCATCAGCATCAGCATCTCCTCCTCCTCCTCCGCATGGACTCCGTGCTCAAAGCTCCAAGCGCTGCCTGTCTGCAAGCAAAGCAACCAAGCGGTATGGTTGCTGGGAGACGACAGCAGAGGCGACGGATGAAAGCTCATCACTCCACCCCACAAGAGGATTTAACCAAATTTGGCTACAGGAACAAAGAGGGTTTAACCAAATTTGGCTATACGTCAAACAGGTAGGTAATTAGAAAATGTTAGGAAACCTGCTCCTCATCAAATAGCGGTTTTTTTGGGGTCCGAATTTTTGCCAAAATGCGAAAAATAAAAAAAGAGAATAATCTGTCACAATATTTTCATTCATTTTTTAAAAATATATATTTATTTATTTTTCATGATCTAGCCTACTATGATATTGTTATATGAAAGAATGAAAATTTTCAGACTGTAACATGCCATAATTATTTATCATGGTTTGTCAAATCTTAACTTCATATTTTCATGAAAATTAGTTTTGCTATTTTAATTAATTAAGGATTATTTAATTTTGAATTGGGGGGGGGGTTGAGGGTCAGGCTTTAGGCTCTTGTGCCCTGGACCTGAGTTGACATCATTTTGTTTTGGTGGAACTGGCACAAGGATTGGACCATGGAGAAAATGTTTTGCTAGATCCAGAACTGGAACCGGAACCTTGAGAAAATATTTTTGAAAACAATGTCTGGATATGTATGTTAAAAAAGTTGAGTTTTGAAAAAAAAGAAGAAAAAGGTTAAATAAATAGACTGAACTTCATAATTAAAAATTAAATTAAATTAGTTGTTCAACTCTATATTTATATAGACCCCTGTTTTAATTTGTTGTAAAACTTTGTACCCACATTATATATATATATATATTATAATAATAATTTGTAGCCAAAAATTAGAAGGATGATCCAATGTTTGTACTTTATAAGGGTGATTGTCACTTTGGCTAGTCTTTATGCTTGGTAAAGCCCTCAGTTGTTGGTTTCATTGAAAATGGGCTTGCCATGCACAGGCCCTTATTCCAGTAAAGTCCACAACCCTTAGGCTTTACCATACACATATTGGCAATCAGGAATACATATGTCCAAAAATTATTCAAATGGTTAGTAGATTCCTGATTGTGTTAAATTTTGACATTTTTTCTTATATGACATCATAGAGTTGTTGGATGTCAACTTCCTACCAAGTTATTTAAGTTACATTTATCAAGTTATCTCAAGTTACATAAATAACATGGTAAAAAAAAATTGTGTTACATGCACATACTTTTGAACTATGAGATATGTTAAGTAAGTTTGTTCAAATATCTCTAGTTAAGTTTAATGGGAAATATTTCAATTGTGAGATGATGGCTTTATGTACGTGCATGTGCATACATTTCAAGGTGAGGTAACATCTATATGAGGATGTTCATTTCTTATTTGTATTATGCTAAAGTTCAAGGGTGGATCATAAGTTTGTAACAACATTTTTGTGATCTTAAGGTTGGGATGGAGAGTTCATAAATCAATGTTTTTTATCAGTTTATTATATTATTGATCCATAATCAATTTTCAATATGGTATTAAAACATGGTTTTTTTTTAAAGGAAGGAGAGATTGAAATGGTTTTCTATAGTTATGTGGTTTTTGGTTTTCTGACATTTCACTAAAAGTTTCAAAGCTTTAAGTGTTTTGTTTTTTAACAATGTTTGATTCACAATCATGACATCCATTTTGATGCTTGAAATATTGAAAATGTTGAAGGGCAATAACTTTTATACATGGATGATGAAAATGGAATTTCTTTTGCATGAAAAAGATTTGTGAGAGATCACCTCAAGAGAATTATTGTTACTAAAAATTGAATTTGGAGAGATTGTTCTTGAAAAAGACATTCTTGAATAATGTTTGTTCATGAATGAGGACAAATTGGATTGTGGAACAATTTTCATAAATGTTGTTGATTCTTTGTTACATCATGTAACACGTGCAAAAATTGCAAAAGATGCATAGGACAATCTTTATGCAACATTTGAAAGAAGACATGTTGGCAATATATCACAATTATATCAAAAGCTTTATAATCTTAAGATCGAAGGAAACACTTCAATGCAAGTTCATATTAACAAGTTTCAAATGATTATAGATTAGTTAGCAAACATTGATCATCAAGTTTTTGATGAAAATTTAGCATTCACATTTTTAACAAATTTGCCACTATCTTTCCATACCCTTGTGGTTTCATTTAGTACCTGCATTAATCAATTGTCTATGGAGTTAAAATGTGAACAATTGTTGCAAGAAAAATTGTAATGTAAGCAAGAATTATAGTTTAGCCATGGTAAAAAACATGAAGCACTAATTATTAAAGGTGTTTTTGGGAAGTTCAAAAAGGTTGTGAATTGGAAGAAATTCAAGAATGAAAAGTATAAAAAGAAAGGAGCTTGTTACAATTGTGACACCAAAGGCCATTTTGCAAGAAAATGTCATAAGAAAAAACAAGATTGGAAGAACAAATTTAAATGTTCTTCGTAAGTAGTCACAAAATCAAAACTAAACTTCTTGTGATATTTTATTTCAATCTAAAAGTTTGTAGGGATGCATGGTTTATTGATTCAAGAGATTCACAACATTTGACCTTTTAGAAGAAAATATTATCAACCTTTGAGGGATTTATTTTGAATCACAAAATATATTTTAAAAACAATAGTATGTTTGATGTATGTGGGAAAGGCACTATTGTTTTCAATTTGCTAAACATGATTTCCAAATGTATTGAAGATGTGTTGCATGTTCCAAAGTTGACAAAGAATTTATTATCGATTACTCAATTAATAAAACAAAGCCTTAAGGTGGAATTTGAAGCCACCAAATGTTAGTCAAAATCTTTTGATTCAACTAAGGTGATTATTGAAATTGTTCAAGAAGGACGGTTATATAAATTGATTGGAATTGTTCAATCCTTGGTTGCAAAACGAGCACCAAGTTTAAAAAGAATGACTTGTATCAAAGATTTAGACATGTCTTTTTACAAGCTTTAAAAAACATGGACAAAAATAACCTTGTTGAAAGCATGGACTTCAATAGAGATCATGATTTGAGTTTTTGTGATTAATGTGTGTATAATAAACATCATCATATCATGTTTCTTTTGTGTGGGAGTTTTCATGCAAAGGATATTCTTGCGCTTGTGCATATAGATCTATGTTGTCCCATTTCCTATTTCTTTTGAGTTAGGATTTTCATGCAAAGGATATTATTGTGCTTGTGCATATAGACCTATGTGGTCTTATGACAACATTTCATGGAAGGAGAAAATATTTTCTAACTTTCATTAATGATTTTTTGAAGAAGATTTTTTTTTTTATACCATGAAAATTAAATTTTGCATGCTTGACAAGTTTAAAGTTTTCCAAGTTTTGGCTAAAAATTAGATTGGAAAAAAAATTAAGACAATTAAATATGATGAAGGTGAAAAATATAATTTAAAAAATTTCAATACATTTTGGAAGTAAAATAATTTATGAAACAAACAACCACTCCATATATGCCAAAACAAAATGATATAGTTGAAAAAAGAACTGAACACTTGTTAAAAAATGTGGAATGTATGTTACAACATATGAAGCTGGATCATAGATTATAGGTAAAGCCATAACAACTATAACATATATCCATAATCAAATCTCTACCAAAACAATTTCCAACAAAATTAAAAATTTAAACACTTAGAAGACACCCACCAAAATATACCTTCAATTCAAGGTCCCAATATTATTGCAAGAATTATTTATATATATATATATATATAACTGGTCCCTACTGAAGTTTGTTTTTTTCAATTATGTGATATAAAAAATTTGTTGGAAACGAAATCACCGTCACCTAGTAGTACCTACCCAATTTACCTCGTCCTTCATAACACACCTACTGTAAAAATTGAAGGAAAAAAAAGATTAAAAAAGGAAAAAAGCCAACCCCAACAAAACAGAAAAGGAAAAGAATTTCGATGTCTCAAAGTGACGTGACGAGACTTGTGTTCTCCTCACCAGAGCGATTGAGAGAAACCCTAATTAGGGTCAGAGCACTGTCACCAGCGAAGACGACTGGGAGCGCTTTAGGGTTTCTTGCGTTTGTTTGTTCACCGTCGTCATCGTCGCTGCTGCTTCTGGCTGCGGTTGAGCTTGCGCCATCCCCACACCCCCAACGCCTTCGCAGCAAGGTAACACTAGTTCGTCCATCGCCTGCTTTTTCTTCTCTTTCTGGCCTCCAAATATAATACAAAATCATGTTCACGTTCTTGTTCTCGTTTTTTGTGTTTCAGAGTTGCTATTCAGAGTTGCAGTGTCTCGGGTTATGGTTGGAGTGAACTTTCTTTTTCTTTTGGCTTCTTCTTTTCTCTATTGCTTGTGCGGACACGCCACTTTTTTTTTGCTATTTCAAAGATTATATCTTGCTGCCGAAGAGTCGGTCCTTACCCTTGTCTTTCTGGTCTGTTGCGATGGTTAAGGGGAATGTGAGTATGTACTTCTGACCTGTGACATTCGTCGGATTCTGTTTCATGGCAAAGTTACTCTTGCCATGAAGTGTAAGGCATAGCTTGCCATGAAGTGTAAGGCATAGCTTGCCTTATGGTGAAGTTTTCATCTGCACTTGCTCTGTGTATGTGAGGAGAATGAATGGGATTTAGTTCACCCTAGTTGGTTTGCATCGCCCGCTAGGGTTACGATATTGTGTATTAATCAGCAGACATGTTTTTTTCACTAAGTGGTGCTGTCAATAGCTGCATTGTATTCAGCTTCAAATAGTTTTGCTGATACAGCAAAATAATATGGGTTAATCTGTTGCTCATTTTGAACCTGAAGGGTTGACTGAGTTGTAGGGAACTGTGGCAGTAATGGCGTATGATGCAGGAGGATATGGGGGGCGTGACTATGGAGGTGGCTACGATGACTCCTATGATGATCGGCCTGAATTCAGAGATGGGTTTAGAGACTTGCAGCCCCCAGAACCGGGGTTTGACAGTGCAAATTATGTGCCTGATGTGGTGAAAACTTTTGTTGTCTATATGTACAGACACATTCGTGAGAAGAATGTGTATGAGATACATCAGATGTATGAAGGCAGTTTCCAGAAACTGAGCGAGAGATTGTTCAAACAAAGTAACTGGCCTGCTGTGGAGATGATTGCCCCATATGTGGACAATGACCATGTTTTCTGCCTGTTGTACAAGGAAATGTGGTTCCGTCATCTGTATGCACGACTACAGCCCACAATTGAGCAACGATGTGATTCTTGGGACAATTATTGCAACCTTTTCCAGGTCATTCTGCATGGGAATGTGAATATGCAACTACCAAATCAGTGGTTGTGGGATATGGTGGATGAATTCATCTACCAGTTCCAGTCCTTCTGCCAGTATCGGGCAAAATTGAAGCAAAAGACAGACCATGAGCTGGCCTTTTTGAGGCAGATTGATGAGGTCTCTCACCCAAGTGCTGCATGCTCAAACAACTTTTTTTTCATTGTGTGCACTCTGTAATCAGCTACCTGATTAGAACACATTGTATCAGTAACCTGACTCCTATCTTTGGCTCTTTTTTTCTGCAGGTCTGGAATGTTGTTGGAGTGCTGAACTACCTCCAAGCATTGATTGAGAAGTCGATGATCCTTCAGATCCTTGATGACGAAAAGGATGGAAATCTGACTTTTACAGCCACTGATGGCTATGATTACCATGGTGGAACAAACGTGCTGAAAGTACTTGGTTACTTCAGCATTGTGGGTTTGCTCCGTGTGCACTGTTTGTTGGGAGATTATCAAAGTGGCCTTCATGCCCTTCTGCCCATTGATATTAATCAGCCTGGAGTTTTTAATACAGTCATTGGGTGCCAGATCACCACAATTTACTACTATGGTTTTGCCAATCTTATGTTACGAAGGTAACCTCCTTAGACAACACATTTACTACTCAATACTTTTTCTAAACAGTATGCTTATACTTGTCGATGGGTCTGGGGATGCAACAACCCTTCAGATTTACTATTGCTACTTCTGCCACATAGGTGGCACTCCTTTGTTCTCACATGCTGTACTGGAGTGTAGGTATCTGGATGCAATCAAATCATTCAACCAAGTGCTTCTTTACATTTTCAAGACCAAGCAGTATCACCAGCGATCATCACAGTATGATCAAATTTTGAAGAAGAATGAGCAGATGTATGCTCTTCTTGCCATCTCCCTGTCACTCTGCCCTCATCCAAAACTAGTTGACGAGAATGTCAACAACCAGTTGCGGGAGAAGTATGCTGAGAAGATGCTGCGCATGCAACACAGTGATGAAGCAATGTTTGATGAACTATTTTCTTATGCATGCCCCAAGTTCATCACCCCAGCTCCACCCAACTATGATGAGCCCCTTGTCAACTTTAACCAGGTATGGGGTGCTTGTAAACCATGTGCTAAACCACAAGTTCTTCTATCATGTATTACATGTCTGCAGGCATTCCCCGTTACTTACTGAGATTCTCTTGGTTTTATTTTGGCCTTCCTAGCTTGCCCCATTCGTTGCAACTGACTCTGTCAAATTATTTTGTAAGAGTCCTTTATCAGTTGGATTTTGTCATCCTTCTTTTGTTATAGTTCCAGGAAATCTCGTCATTGTATTCTTTCCTGTAAATCATTCTGCTCTGAGTACAGGCATCACGTTGGAACTGTGCAGGATGCTTACAGGCTACAGTTGAAACTTTTCTTGTCAGAAGTGCGACAACAGCAGCTTCTCTCTAGCATTCGGAGTTTCTTAAAGCTTTATACCACCATCTCAATTGCCAAGCTGGCCTCATTCATGGATGTTGATGAACCTACTCTGCGGTATGTTTGACATTCATCTGAGCTTCAAAAAGATTCTCCTCATGAGTATTACATTTATCGTGTGATGTTACATCTACCTTCTATATGGTACTGTAGGTCTGAAGATGTCAGTGGGGATGTTGCTGTTGAAGTTTACAGAAATGGTTGTGACAGTTGCTAATTTTCACATTACTTCTTCCTTTCTGTTTTTAAAAAAAGAAAAGTTCTTCTCTCCTCTTTTTCCTGTTGAGTGACATGCTGTTGGATCTGAAAACTCTAAAACCTTATTCTCAGTTCACAGCACTTCTATTCAGGTTGACTTGAATTGTGAGTATGTGGAAGTTCTACTTTATGAAGTCATGCACAGTACCATGGGTCTGAGATTTGTGCTATTTTTTCCTTACTTGGTAGTTGTATTTGTACAAAATGTTTGTTGAATTACTGACTTTTAATATTTATCGAATGTTCTTGTGTAGGGTTGCATTGCTCACATACAAGCATAAGACACATGTGATCAACAATGATGGCAGCGTTCTTTCTAATGCAGATGTGGACTTCTATGTAGATGATGTGAGTACTTTGTCCTTCACTCACAAGCTCCTGAAAGGATTATTTGCAGTCTTGAATCTCATATCTACCATTTCACCACATACTTAATTGAATGATTTCTGTGCAGGATATGGTCCATATTGCAGATTCAAAAACTACCAAGCGCTTTGGGGATTACTTCATTCGTCACATCTCAAAGGCATGTGACTTTCTCTCTCCTGGGGTGCCTTTTAGGTACTTGTGTAGGTTTGATATTGCAGGTTGATTCACTGTCAATGGCCTGCTTTTGTATCCCCAAATGGGCTCTGAGGTTGGTCATTTGACTACTTGGTTGTCAATTCAGCTATGTACTGAAGAAGGTAAGGGAGTGAAGTATTTTTTTGAGATGCATCTATTCAGGTTGACTTAAATGGTAAGTGTGGAGAAATTCTCAGAACTTGTAAATACAGGTTTGAGATTTGTAAGAAGCTAGAGGTGTTTGAGTCCATCTGAGAGAAAGCAGGTCTCTAGTTATAAATGCCATAACAGTGGTTGCCCCCAGGCATTAGTCCCATCTGTGTTGTTGAGATATTTACTATTCCTTGCTTTGTATAGTCTTGCATTTGTGGTTTTGGGTCACTTCTTGACGAGTTGCCCATTTCTGAGTTTATTCAGTGTGGATTGTGGCAGTTTGACGAAATTATCAATGATTTGGACCGGGTCCAGCTGGAGTGAGGGAATGGGTGCTTAGTCATTGTCATAGACAAGATCATGAACTGAATCTTTACCATGTGTTCAAAAGGTTCTTTGCAGATTGTGAATGTCAGCAATATGAATTTTTGTAGCTGCAGCTTTACTTTTGTAGGAGGTTTCCAATGCAATCATTTCCAGCATCTCATTCTGTCTGCAATACAAATGCTTGAGATTCATGTTTCAGAAGCATTTGTGTGTAAAATCTTGAATGGCAGCCTCCATCAGAGCTATGTTTTTCTTAGTACCATAGTATTTCTTTAATGTGTGAATCCAAGACTTACTGCCAGTTCAATGCCTTGGAAGGTGAAGTCTGCAGATTGTTGCTAGTTTATACACTGCCCACTTTGACATCTGCTTTGTGCAAGAGGAGAAAATGCTTCTAATTATAGTTTTGTGTGTAGCTGTCACATGTAAACAGGTGAACAAGTTTGTTGTGTTCAGATGTGGAGATACTGAATTTCACCATTGATGGATGGACTGTATGAGTCACTAATTGGTACTGAAAGCTATTGCCTGCTGGTGAAGTCTGTGAGTTTCTGAAAAACCATAACAGGCAACTACGCTGCTCAACCCTTTTCCATGGTTTGGCGCTGGATGTTTGTTGCACTAAACATAATTTTCTGTATATTTTAATTCAGTGTAACCCCTCTTGAAAACCAATTCTATGTGAACAGGATTTTTACTTTTAGTTTGGTGTTTGTTTGTTTTGGTGGGATGCTGCCCATCTTTTTGTGTATAGTTTATATGTCTTACTTTGTTAGTTGTGATAATATTGGGTACCAATCTATTAAGCATAGGACATTAACCTTGAACAGCCACGAAGTTGGATGATGGGATTGCCTAATACCTTTATTTATAGCCTTGTCATCAAGCTTCATAGTTCTTTATTCAGATCTCGGAGTTTAATAAATTATTTCCAAATTATGTCCATCAAGAACTCCCCAAAATTATATCTTATATCCAAAGTTCATGGAAATCATTTGGAACTTGGTGATACATTAGGTGATTTTGCAGAATCCTTCTAGTCGCTGCCACCACCATTGAGTTGAATCATTATGATTTTGCAGGTGCCATAAAACCTTCAAAGAATGAACCAACTGAAAATGGATAAGGCTTATAAACCAAGTAAGAAATATAGGTAAGCAAATGCTTATACACAAGAGATCCAGTTCTGCACAGATCCATCTCACATCCACTGCAAGCAAGAATGGAGAAGTGAGCCAATGGATGGACCTGTGGAATGGAATTGTGTCCATCATCTCTATGAGAGTGGAGGAGTGAGCCAATGAACGAAACTATTGAATGGAATTGAATGAAGTGAAGTGAACAAAACATGTTCATGTACAAGCAAAACAGAACAATCCCAGCAAGCAAGTGGAGTGAGCTTACAAAGGGTGTAAACCAGTGGTTTTTTTCCAAGAAACTTTGTGGTTTTTGAGGAACAAAAAATTTCCCATTGGTAATATACAATTTTTTCAAACCCCAATGGACAAAAACACCCAAAAAAAATGCAATAAATTCTACAGGGTGAACATTTATATGACAGGCTCTCTAGCATGTCACATATATTTTGGCATCGATGTAGTAGCCCTGGCTTAAAGTTTTTAGTTATAAAGCAGGATATGTTATGTCTGATAATAATGTCTTTTCAAAATGCAGAGGCACATTTCCTTTTCAAAGGCACATTTTGTTTTTATATTATCATTATTAAATAGTCGACCTTAGGATTCAAATTCGAAACATGTGTTTTAGGTTGGGTAACTCTCTAGGGTGAAGGCATTCCTGAAATGTGAGTTGATCTCATCATTTCAAGAATGCCCTCACCTGACAACAACGCTAGTGGTTGAGTGGGCGAGCAAGCTCATGTGAGCAGGAAGGAATCTTTTAAAATATTTCATGTCACATCATACAATATTCCTAATATATTCATCTGCCATGTAGAAATAATATATGATGTGGCAAAATATTTCATGCCTTGTCATAGAAAATTTTGTCACATCATGTGTGATTTGTTGTGGAATCAACAATGATTTATGGACTCTGAACATGGATTTAGCCAACATAGTTGTCAACAGTAGCATCATGTGAAGGTTTGAAGTCAAAAGAAAATACAAAGATGCATTTTATCATTCCTAGTGCAACCAATGCTCCAAATATCTAGGGCTCATATACAATAACTTTAATATTTTCAAAATTGTTGAAATGACAGAAAATTGCATGCCTGAGAAATATTTGATGAATTTAAATTAATAAATATATTAGTTTTTTAACAAACATGTGTTACAATGGCAAGGTACTATGGTATTTTACAAAAAAGACAATATACATGGGAGCACATTAATGATTGTCAAAGGTTTTATTACTAATAAAATGTATAAAGTTTTATTGAGCCACATACTTTGATGCCACATCACTAATGTATATAGGGTGAAAGCACACTACGGTGGCCAAAAAATGTAGTCACAAATATTGTTTTTCAAAATTGTGCAACTTTCAACTTCCACCAAGCCAATATTAAAAAAGATTTTCATAAATTATACTCAATATAAGGTAGTTCAATAGCCAAATAATGCAATTGTCAAAAGAAATTATATATTTTTATTAATATTAAATGATTACAAAGTATATTTATGAGAATCTATATTTTGTCACGATATACTGCAAAGTGCAAAAAAAATTTTAAATGATTCAAATAATTGCAAAACTTGATGAAATACTTAGTCATATATTGAACATGAATTGATTGTACCATTTCAATTACAATTGAAAAGTTTGACTCATGTGATTTCACAAAAAACATCTAGGCAAGTTTTTCATTCAAACGAACATAAATGTGTTGAAAAAAAAAATGTTGAAAATTTACTTCCATTTGAAAGATGACAACAATTATTTTGGAAGCTTTTGTATCAAAATCCATTTTATATGTTTATTAAAACGTTAGATGAAATCAAAGAAAAAACTACCCCCAAAATATACCAAAATATAACCCAAAAAAATACATTTTCTTGCCTAAATCGAGCCCCCATAGTGTGGTTTCACCTTATTCACCAAAACAAAATAACATATACATCTCATAAGAATCATTGAAATAATACATAGTGGAGGAAAATTGTTAGGTTGTAATTAAAAACTAAACTTTCTACATAATTGAAGCAACTACAACAAGCTTGATGAATGAGAAAAACACAACTGATTTGAAGTAGATGCAATTGTGATGTACTATCAATAGAATCCAAATGTTGCAACCCTAACATCAGGTTCATGATTAAGTGTGGAATGCAAGGGTACATGAGGCCAAAAGATTTTGTTTAGGAGTGAAACACACCCTCACAAGTGGGGGAGAGTGCAAGAGACTAAGTCCAATGATTCCCAAGTGCACTCCCATTTTAGGGTTGCACTCATGTAGGAGCCCTGAATGACATTTGACTCCCAACCACAAATCCCCTTAAAACAAGGGTCAAATGATCTTCGATTGGGGTTACAATACATCATTGGAAAGATATTTTTGAGGGCTATAAATTAATGCCCTCAAATGCTCCAAATAATGTGATTTGAAGAAGATATGAGCATTTGGAATTTTAGGACAACAATAGTCCTAATTTTGGGACTCCCACTTTGGATTTTCAAGAAAAAAATGTCATTTGGATGTAACCCCCATGGAAAGTCACAATGCATATTATAAGGAGGGGAGTGGTGCCTCCTTTCAAAAGTTGTGGGCCATGTAAAGTTTGTGCTTGAAGTTATCCCTACTAGGTCCACTACACCAAAAACATTGAATTACATTAACCACCCTCTTTCCTTGGTTGTGTAGGTTGATTTCATCTTGAACTTTTATTTGTGAGTTTGTCCTCATCCCATGCCAAAACTCCAACACGACTTCATACCCCCCAATTGTTGTGAACTAAGGAGTGTGCTTCGACTTTTCTTTCCATTATTTGACTATGGGACCCACATTTGGGTTTCTTAAAGAATTTGGGGGCACGTCACCAAAGGCTTTAGAACACATTAACAAATGTTTTAAAATTCATCCCAACTCCATGTTTAGTAATGAATGAAATCTTCTGTGAACCCACAAAACATAATCATTTGAAAGACATGATACACATGTTTACATTGCACATATGCCCCATGGTCACCCAAAAAAATTATCAACATTGCAACAAAGTAAACACATGAACAACCGGGGAATTTCCAATAGTGATGTCATATTGTTTGTCATCAAAAAAAATATTGTAAATTCATCCATACCTAGGTGGCAAGACATCCACAATGGAGAAAATAGTCCATTGGAAAAGTAAAATGCCAACCTCCCAATTGTTGGTGTGTTGTTATGTTAGTTTGAAGACAAAAGGTCGTTTCACCTTCTTGCCACCATGAGTTGTAGGCCAACAACTTGCATCAAACGACTTCACAAGGCTATGACAACTCATCGCATGCACATGGGAATAATTACTTGAACTAGAAGATTAGAAGCCAAATAAACTTTGAGTATTGTTTCTATGTAGGCAATCAAAACAAAACCTTGCCTCTCCTAAAGTTGTTACCTCCTTTTGAGTCAAATTAGTACCGTCTTGGATGGGCCATATAGTTGGAACTAGCAACTACAAATTTTCATGTCCTACTAACGCAATGGTTCAAGTCATCAAAACAAAACCCATGCTTATGGTGCTTGAGTGATTCATTGTGATATTGGACCCATAAACCTAAATAACATGGAGCAAAGGTTTCATTTACAAATTTGTAAAGGTTGATCCTTGCTTTGCATTTGAGCACCATGGTTTTCTGTAGTGATGAACATTGAATTATAAAATTGGGTGGGTAACATTCAATACTCCATTGGCCATCAATACAAATATTTTCCTTTAATTACATGCCACCTCAAGATCTAAAGGTAGCAAATTACTAGAACCAAAGGCTGGTTGTTGAATGTGTACATCCTCCACCATTTTGGGTTCAGTAATAGGAATGGTTAGTCATGGATAGGAGAAATTCATACAATCAGGTTGATGGGAATCTTTGCCTACACTAGGAAAACAATCAGCAAGTCGCTTAGTAAACCCAAAAACCTCTTTTCCTTCCAAGTGTGGAAGGCAATTTGTAAAGGATGACCTAGATGTGTAATCTATGACAACTATCGCAAGTCTAGCATCATCACTTAATCCTTGGGCCCTCCTCAACAACAATTCATTCTTATTAGGTCCATAACTAAGTGGACCACCTTGCAAAAATGTCTATACAATGTAGATTGTTTCAAAGCACGAACATAGTTGTTAAACGTTGTTGTGTACAGACAAATGCCACATTTTTTCGATTACTGCAACTAGATGTTACGAACAGTTTTTACCAAATTGCAAGTGGGCATGTCCACCCATTTCTCATAATTGAACTTCTGCAAATCAAAAGAAAAAAAACTTCACCAAAATATGAAATGTCACAAAGGAGATGAGGCCCAAATGAAAGTAAAGTGCAGATGGAATTCAAATTTTGAATTAGCAAAGGAAAAAGGGAATCATAGGAAGTTTGTAGGTGAAATATTCACATGGACCACAAAACCTCCCCATTGTCTAACACAAAATGCCAAAAGTTAAGCCAATTTGTAAGCTTATGGACAACATCCCTTAATGAGAGCCACCAACAACAAATTAAAACATAGAAACTATCAACCTCCTTAAGAGATGTTGTGCCCTTATACTGTGGCAAAAAGTGATGTGTTGATCTTGTAATTTATGTTTGATCAATTGCTTAGTACGCTTATCGAGCAATTGAATCCATTAGAATAGATATGTGCACTCCTTATCAACCATCCTCATAAAGGGGACCCTTGATCCTATAAACAATTATGATTGCGTTCCAATTGGCTTGTGCATTATCAACCATGAAAACTTTGAAATTCGATTTCAAAAACATGTGCTTTAGCATTGTGTCATTAAGTTTTGTCCACATTACTTGTTGAGCCTCTGTGTCCTTAGACTGCATGTCACAAATCGCAATGGTCATCACTTTACAGTAGGCCAAATCATATACATGACAAAACATAATTCTCCAATTAGCCACATGCTTCACACGATCAAACATGATCCAAGCATTTTGCAAATCCTTTACAAGTTGCATTTGTGTGACAAAACTCACTCCACTCCCCACAACATTTATCAACATCTTGAAAATGAACACCTTTTGTCTTAAAAATTCAAAAGTTCAAGGAAACAACACTCTTGGATGTAGTCATAGCGATTCTTGGACTTTAATTCAAAGATGTTATCAATATAAACACCCCCTGAATGATGCTTGAAAGAAACAACAAGTTTGCCAATGTTGGGAGAGTTCAATTCATAAAACTTGTCCTAAATGTGTTCCAACTGCTCACCTATGAGAAACTCCATTGTGCCATCATTACAATCATCAAGCAGATGCCTAGCCAAGAAGGTTCTTACTTGCACACAAGCAAGAAACCACAAATTGAATACTTCAAAAAGAGGTGGAAGGTTGTGATAACAAGGCGAAAAATGGTCGTGATGATGGAGACTATGGTTGCAAGGAACCAAATTGAGAAATCAAATTTGACGGTTTCATGGACGAAAGATGGGGCGTGAAGTTGTCACCTAAAGAAGAATTAGACAGTTCAATGAAAATAAATGAAATAGTTGCACTTGAAAATAGAAGATGAATGTCATTAACTTCATGTTTTTGTTTCACAATCTTGACAACAAACCTTACTATTATTAGCTTCAAGATTGTTTCTTAAGATTGACCATTGGGAATAAACCATTGGAAAATGTAACAAACCCCTTCTTTTTTTTTGTCAGAGTTGATTGAGTTGCATATGATTAAGCTTTGAAATAATTGGATGTTGCCTTAAACTACTAACAATTGAACTACAATTAGAGACTCTATTCAATTCAATGGTTTTTTTCCCCTCTCCCTATGGTTGACACGGACTATAGGTTTTATTGAAATTGAAAGTGTTTTTTTTTAATTATTTCCTTACATTCTAGTAGTTTAATCTGAATTGCAATTTTTTTTTTGTTGGACTTCATATCCACATCACCCTATAGTCAATGATGACTATAGGGAAATATCATATCAAATATATTGTCATGTTAAAAATAATTTCATTAATATTGATTGAGACATTTTTTCCTTCTCTTTTGTTACCAATAAAGCCCTAACACCCTATAGTTGGCACTGATTAAAAGGAGATATGTTTGCATTATACAAGGATTAATTTTTTTAGCGTTTCATTGTAGGATAAATCAATTTTTATTGAAAATTCATAAGTTGTTTCTATCAATGGTCAACATTGACCATGAGGATAGATGCTCAGAAACATGCACATGATGGTACTCATTAATCCTCTTGCGTGTCTCTAAATTTACACCTCTTAGTATCACCTCCTTCAATAATATCTTTAGTTATTTCATTTTATTTGTGTTATTATAGTATTTTGTTGGTTAGGGTTACATTTGAACTATTGCAACTATATGACTCAAATTTCATTTCAAATATCCAACTCCCATTTGTGTTTCCACAAGGGGAGTCTAGCTGCCAAAGGACTATAGAGGTGATCCAACGTCAAAATAAGTTAAACACTTTGGAAGTTTTGGACAAGTACAAAATCCTTTTGAAGAACAAAGATGATGAATATCCCATTGTGTTGCCTCTTGATCTTGCTAATTGCCAAGTTGGCATTGAAAAACGATGTGTTCAAGATGAAGCAAATGTTCTTTACAAGTTATTGAGAAGGTGAAAGGGTGTTTTACGTTTCCTCACAAAACTAGAAAGGTGAGGAAAAAGAGGTGAACACCTACTACAATACATGGAGTTCTTTCTAGAAGGAAAAAAATGTGAAGTTTGAAAAGTTATTGGTGGAGATCCAAATCTATGTTGGCTATTTGGAAAAGTGTTCCACAGCTAGGACGAGAATCATTGCCTTTAGGCTTGGTGGTCATACATTGATTTGAACCACCCCAATGAGTTGAATGGCACATGAAGGTTGATTCATTTGTTCTAGATACCACAAACGACCTAATTGAGTTGTTCACAACTATGATTGACATAAACAATTGATATTCCATTCTTTATGTTCATCCTTGTTTCCACACATGTCAAACTATCTCTTGTTAGTGATTAACAATTTCCTTCTTGCTAGGTCCATTGAAATGGACCATCTGAAGCCTTCATTGGTTCGTGATTTCTTTTGCATTCAATTGATCAAAATGATTCTTTTAATCAATTCAAGGAGGCCATTCTTGATGCCCAATAGAAAAAATGCAAAAATAAAATCAAGAAGACTTGGTATAGCTTCATGTAGGAGGCATTTTTCAAATAAATGTATAAAGTATAATTTCTACATCTTTTTCAAAGAACTCCATTTTCTAGAACAATTCCATCTTATTATGAACCATAATTTTTTTGCAAAGGGAAGTAGCAATGGTTGTCAATGTTGCATGTTGTTTGAACTATGCAAATGTTCCAAATCCTATTCTCTATGACCAAAAGATGTTGGCTTCAATCATTAATAAAGCCATGAATAGTGTTTGAAAGGAACACATCAATGTGTTCCATAAAAGGCTACATGTTTATGACCTCACACTTGGTGCTAAATTCTTCCAACAAGTACAGGTTCATTATAACATGAATATTAATTGTGAAATGATGATGGAGAAGTTGCGACTTCTTGTGTCTTCACAAGTGAATAATGAGCAAATTCTCTTTTTGGCTAAAATAGTGGAATTAGTCCCCAATTTTGAGGGGTTCTAAAGGAAGCTCAAAAATTCCCCAAGGTTGTGTTGTTGGATGCCATTTTTGAAAATTGGTTCCACAAGGCAAAGTTTTGGTTTCAAATACCCTACTAGTTTTCTTTTGATGGTACATTGAGATTTTTTTTATGTTGTTTTCATTGGTCATTTGAACTCATGGCTTTTCTTTTGTGTTTTCATTGTAGTTCAAAATAGAGGCCAAAAAGTTCTACAATAACATTGTGATGAACTTTGGTGTTTCTATCTTCAAGGGTGTCAAGGTTTAAAGTCTTGAAAACTTCATAAGTCATTAAAAATTTGAATTGTGGGAATTATTTTTTTCATGAATTCAAATTCAAGGGTGGAATCCTCAAAAACAAGACTTGACAACAACATATTGGTGGTGAAGAAGCACTGAAGCATGTGATTGATGCACCCCCAAACTCCTTAAGATACTTAAAAGTGGGTCCCAGAATGAAACAACTAAAAAAAAAAATTGGGGCACATTCCTTAACTCGCAACACTTCAGGGGTAGGCAGGTGTGCTAGAGCTCTGGGATGGCACTAAAAAAAACTCAAAAGAAAAAGTTCAAGATGAAATCAACCTGCACTACCAAGGATAGAAAACAATCAGTGCAAATTGAACGCAAGTGGTGTGGCGGACTTAATAGGGACAACTTCAAGCACAAGCTCTACATGACCCACCACCTTTGGGAGGAGGCACCACTCCCTTCCCTATATTATACTTTGTGATTCTTCATGGGGACTACATTCAAATCGCACAAATTTTTCTGAAGCTCCCAAATGAAAGTCCCAAAATTAAGACTTTTGTTGTTTCAAAATTTTGGACACTTATATTTTCTTCAAATCAAGCCTTTTTGGAGCATGCAAGGGCAATAATTTATAGTCCTCAAAAAGATCTTTTCAACAATGCATCACACGCCCTAACTAGAGATCATTTGACCCCTGTTTTAAAAGGATTTGTGGTTGGGAATTAAATTCCTTATTTGATTTTTGGCCCTTCTTTTGATCATAACTCATGCATTTCATGCTAAATGAATAATGTGAGGGCACTTTAGGCATCTACACTTTAAGACCTTTTCAATGGTATCCTATAAGCTTAATTTGGTAATTTTTTCCTTTTTCAACAAAGGCCCTAAATACTTAGAACTCTTGGACAAGTGCAACTCCCAAAGCAGGAATGCACTTGGGAGTCATTGGGCTCCATCCCTTGCACTTTCTTCCATTTGTGAAAGTGTGTTTCACATTCAAACACACTTTCTTGACCTCATGGGCCCTTACACTCCACACTTAGTCATGAACCCAATGTTAGGGTTGCAACAATTATCTACATGTAATTGAAAAATCTTTTTTGCCAAGACTACATTCATTTCCATCTTCCTGAATAATTTTGTACTTGGTTTTAAGATCTGTATTCCCCACATTGAACTCCATTTCCTTGCAAGAAAGTATTTCTCCCATGTTCTCGTTGTAAAGGAGGTTATCCAAAACCTCCTTCCCTTTCTTAGAATTTGGTGTGATTTTAAAGCAAAAAGCATCGTGTATAGGGAGGATTTATTGAAATAATGTTCAACTATCCACCTTGCATCATGCAAGTGGTACTAAGACTGTTCAGTCGATAGTACCCTAGAGTCAAAATGCGGGTTAAAGGAAAAGTTTGAGGATAGCCACCTCGACAAGCCCACTTCAATTGATTCTAGTTTTAGGGGTGGCAAGAAGAGCCACAATGCTAAGAGGAGGAAGAAAACTAGGGATTAATCAACTACACCTTTTAGTGAGAAAAGGGATGAAAAGGATCTTGAACAAGAGGAACCCCCTCCAAACCCAGAAACTCCACCTTGGACCATCCATCGGAATAAGCAATTCCTAAATATAAACACATATCCCAATTTGGATCTTCTTCCAAATCCCTTCCCAAATCCCATCAAATTCCCAATTAACTACAATTCCTAGATGTAGTTAACAATTTTAGCTTGTAATCTTTCTTGGCCATCCATGGTGGCAGTTAGGGTGGCATCTGACTCATGGCCCTCTTAGTACAAGGAATTGAATGCTCTCAAAGTTATTTGTTCATGGAATTCCTTATGTCCATGTCACATGATTTGCATTATTCTAGATGGTGTTAATAATTTTCCTTCCACTTTGCATGATTCTAGAGGTGGGAAACATGTTCTCTTCATTATTGAAGTTCCCTTTGACTTGTTAATTTCTTTTGTCTCCACACCTACCACTATTGTCCCCCTTTAAAATCATCACATAGATAATTGTGTACAAAATATTTGGTTTTGTAAACAAATACCTTGCAAACAATGGTGTAGTTCTTATTTTCCATGATGATGTTACCCACATCTTAAAGGAAATCAAGTCTTTCTTGGAAACCAATGGATATGAGATCCATTCCAAATGGCCAATTATCAATACTCTACCATAGATGAATAGTGAGATAAAAGAGAAAATGGTAATTCCCCTCCTCATTTGTATTTACATTACATCTCATTCTAAAGAGTCATCTTGCATTAACTTTTCTCATTCCCTACCTTGTAGAGTCGACTAAGTTGGGCGACTTTTTTCGTTCACTAGATGGGTGGTTTCCAATTTCAAGAAAGTCACCTAGATTTGGTGAGGCCTAGTGTTTCCTTGGGTTAGGATGATAATTCACATGTGCAACCCTCTTGGTTCACTTGTCAACATGAATTCATCCACTAGTATGTCTTCATGACTTTTCTTTGCAAGTTGAAATCATAAATTGTGTTCTTTCAAGATTCAAATCTTAGTTTCTCTTATTATTTTGCAAGGAATTGCATTTGAGCTTGTTAGTCTATTGGTTGTGATGTTTTTGTGCTAGAATCAAGCATTGATGTTTATGAAGAGGTTATCAAACCTCTTTTGGAAAAGGTTAAACCTCATGTGGAGCTTGGCTTGACTACTCGACCTCTCCTAAATTTGCCACCCAATAAAAGGGTGCAAGTTAATCTCGATAGTGAGTAAATTGACATCAATAATCTTTGAATGCCTCTTTCTTAATTATTTTGCCTCTGATTGAGGATGATGTTTTGTGTGTTCTATAGAAATATTCAACCCAATCGTTCTCAATTCGTTCCACTCTATGCTTGGAGAGAATTCTTCCCAAGCCCCCTTCCAATTGATTTCTTGGCAAAATATGTTGAGGACATTGCTTGACACGCGGCCTCCCCAAATCATCTAATACTGAAAGGACATATGACACTAGTGTTTTACAAATTATTGATTATGAAGCAACATAGAGTTTGGAATAAAGTCTCATTTTCAATTTATGTTGTTTTTTTGAATTCATTGTGGAGTCCATTTTCCATCATCTTTTTCACAAACAAATTGTTTTGATGTAAGGGAATATGAATGCTTCGTTACTTTCATGTCGTAAATAACATGGCAAATATCTATCTAGTTTGCAAGAATAGACAACAATGATTCATCAATGGTAGATCTATATATTGAATAATTTTGACATTTCAATTAATGGAAAATTTATTTAGAAGATTTTTAGAACTACATTACTCACATTTGTTTTCATCACATTCTAAAATAGTGCAAGAATTATTACATCATCAATAATTTCACCATCAATAGTTAAAACATTCATTTTATACATTTTTTTCAATAGTCATTTTTCCATTGTTGTAATTTTAAATTTCAGTTTTTTCTTTTATTCCCTCCCCCCTATGGTCAGTGCCGACCATAAGGTACGACGTATGTTGTTGATATGAATTTCATTTATGATATTCCATCGTTGGAATGTTTTTTAAAAAAAATTCTATTATACCTTCCCCACTATAGTTGACACCGACCATAAGGGACGGAATAAGTCGTTGATATGATTTTCATTTTTTATGATATTCCTTCCATTGTTGGAATTTTGAAAATTCAGTTTTTCTATTATTCCCTCCCCCCTATGGTCGGCACTGACCATAAGGGACGGAGTAAGTCATTGATATGAATTTCATCTTTTATGATATTCCATTGTTGGAATTTTTCTATTATTCCCTCCTCCCTATGGTCGGTGCCAACCATAAGGGACGGAGTATGTCGTTGATCCAAATTTTATTTTTATGATATTCCATTGTTGGAATTTTAAAACTTCACTTTTTCTATTATTCCCTCCCCCCTATGGTCGGGACCAACCATAAAGGATGGAGGATGTTGTTGAACCAAATTTCATTTTTTTATTGCCTTTTGTAGTTATCAAAGACCCTTACTCAATTTGAAATTGATAACTTTAATAATCGCCACATTTCATTTAATCAAACTTATATTTAAAATTGTCTTTATATTTATACTCAAACATAAATAGCCTTTCATTTAATTAATGAATACAAAGAGATTATGGGCTCATTCTAAATGAAAACTTACTTGGATCCCTCGAAATGAATATTTATTCTTTAATTATCCACCCTTACATTTGAGTTTTCAACATATTAAATCACTAATTAAGGATAATTTCTCAATTGAATCCAAATATATGGGTTTTTGTGGAGGATGTACTTGGGCAATTAATTTATTTAGGCAAAAATTATTGTATCATCATTGAAATTTAAAAGTGATTTTTCATTTTTATTTTTTTGGCTTGTTTAGTTATTATATATATATATATATTTCCCCCACTTCGACACTTTTTTTTTTTTTTCATTAAAATTAGGGTAAGAATTATGGCAAGAGTGATTTAAAATGGTTCCTTTCCCAAACCACTTCCCCCCTATAGTCCATGCCAACTATAATGGATGCTGTAATGGTTTTCTGAAATCATTTGATCAAACAATGAAATTGTGGCCTCATTAGTTTTTTATGAACATTAAAATTATTTTTAAAATTACCTTCAAATCAGTTTTAAAATTCATGTCTCATAAAGTGCAATAAGTTCCAACATTGTTTTACAAGATAATTCCTATCCATTTTAATTTGTCCATACGTTTTTCCAACAATTTGATTTTTATTTTTAGTGCTTTTCCAATTTGTGAATTAATGTCTTCCATTGATTTGTTTGATTGATGAAATTATTTTCAAATTTTTAAATTTCAATCACAATTCAACACAGTTGGAGTCGGCACATGTATCAATTTTGCATAAATCCATCATAAAAAACATCATGTTCCACTAATTGAAAGAAAAAGAACACTATAAAATTATATCCTATAACCACCATGGTCACAATTTCAATCATTCAATTTGTTGTGGGAGTTTTGCTAAGGAAAATAACTTTGAATAATTGATTATGCATACATTATTCTATGTGGGAAAAAGGTACCCTTGGGTGGTACCACTAGAAACGTCACACCTTCATTGTACTAGATTCATTGAACTTTAGAATATGTAAATAAATATTTTCATTAGATTTTTTTTGTGACTACATTTACTTGATTGTATAAAATTTGAAACTAATGATATTACAAAAAAAAATGATTTTGATGTTCCGAATCATTGCATGCAAAAAAAGTTTTTAAAATGTGACAATTTTTTTTTCTTTGAGCTTTTTGGTTAGGAACACAAGTTTGAAACATGTTTTGGTTTTTTTTCACGTACCTTTGATGGTGTTATATATCTAGTTAATTAAGTAGGTACAACTTAGTTATGAATTTTCAAAGTTCAAGCATGTGATTCTTGAGGGAGTTAAGCCAATTAAAAAAACAAAATTGCATTGATTCTCACCCTTTTGATTCCAATAAAACTTTAAGGCATATAATTTTTTCATGCAATGGATAAACATAAGAAAAAAAATCTATAGTTGTGAAAATATTTAAAGGAAAAGACCTAGGAATAATATTTGACAAATTTTGGTTTTTTAACTACTCTTTGAGGTGATTTCTAGTGATACTACCCAAGAACACTTTTGTCCTTGTAGACAATTGAATTTCTTGTGTATCACATTAATGTATCACACTTGAAAATACAAAAGGTTAAGTCTCATTACAAGCATGAAAACATTTCAAACTAATTACTAAAAGAAGAATTGATCAATATTTTCATTCTTTTACACTATACACGGATGGATGGAAGAAACTTAATTTAGCTTGGTCAATAATTCAAAAATACCATGATTGGTAAAAACAATTTGAAAAATTTAGGTTAGTATCTTGTGAAAACCAAATCTTTTCCATTGGACAAAACAATTGGTTTGGAGTTCAAGGCATCATCCTTTCCAATACATGTTTTCAATCATTTAAAAATATATATAAGTGGAGTTGAATAATTTCATGTTTTGTGTAAAAAGTTTGGGAAGATGGACTTGATAAGTCAAGGCCTTGTTTTGATAGTTATATCCCATTCCTCTAAAAAATGTAACATGTTGTCAAATTTGCATGCTTGAAATTAAAGATGCATTTCCACTAAAAAGGGGAAGTTTATGTATATAACATCAATGCAAGTGCATGAATAGGGAGTGGTCAAATTACATTGGAAAAATAATGTTAGTTGATATTTAAGATAAAAATTATATATTTTCTACATCCCCATTTAGCGAACATCATCCTAGTTGAGAATGCAAGTTAAATGTGCAACCTTACTTCCATTGTTGGAAAGGCACAATTTTGAGATGCTCAAGAAACTTTTGAAAATGATTAATAAGCAACACTTTTGTGAAAAGGTCCACAAGTCATTAACATGTGGGAATATTATGGCGAATATGGTGATTCTTGATGAAATAATATTATGCACATTTGCCCTATGTCACTAATTCATATTTTGAAAATTTGGGGTTTTCAACAAGTTGATTGAACTTTGGTTCATTGGAATAGAATTTTATTGGCATTAACTATGGAAAATCATGGTTAACAAGCAATTGATGCATCCCCATAATCACATATGTTTGGCTTAAGTATTAACTTTAATGTATCTCCGCTTTAACAGTGGAGTTTGTGACATTCCATTGTTTTTTGTTACACCACACAACATGAGTATGACAAAAGGATGCAAACATGCAAACACAACCCACATTTGCTCTTTTTTTTGTGCTTAAAAGTAATGGGTTAAGGTGTCAAGATGATGTGGCAAAACTGAATTGGTTACGAAAGAAAAATATTTTTAAAATCATAATTTAGAAGTCAACATAAAATTCTCATGGTCCAAAAAACTATTGTACTATATTATTATGTAAAAATGAAAATGGTGGGTCATCATGATTATGTCATTCAAAAGACATTTCAAGTCATTTAGAATTTTTTTAAACAACAAAAGGCTAAAGCATTGTGTATAATGTTTTATAAATGATTTTGGATATTTTAAATATTCATTGTATTAATTTTACACACCCAGAATTTCCCATAGAATATTAGAAATACTATTATACAAGTACACAAAACATTTTCAACATTAATTTGACATACCACTTTAAAACATGTTGAATTAACCATTGGTTGAAGTGGGGTTGTGTTTATGTGTTGCACCAAAAAATAAAATAATTTATATGCATGATTTATGGTTGTCCACATCAAGTGTTGGGCATGTGTATAAACTATAATATATTAGCCATGTAAAGCTAGATAGCCATAAAAAAAAATCAAATTGGGTAGAATTATAAATACTTTGCAAAATTATCAATTTGGGTAGGGTAAAGGTAAACAAGGAAAATTTGTTGTATTTGTAGGCTAAAAGTTAATGTAAATATTTCATAACTTATACATGTACCATGTGGGTATATGTGGGTAAACATAAGGTTAAAAAACATTTACACAACAAGTATGGCACATTTTTAAATGAAAAAAGACAATTACTCAACTAGCATGTTGTGGACATCATCAACATGTGAAAATGTAAACATTTTATCAAAATTTGAAAAATAATAATCAAATCAGTTAATAACATTCAAATACATTTATTTTTAAAATATAAATAAATATAATTAAAGTCTAAAGGGGTTCCAAGAGCATATGGTAAGAATATTTTTCAAGGTAATTAATGCAATGTTAAAAGAAAATATTTTCAATAATTAGCCATCATAATTTGAACAAATTCATCATAATCACATGCATTGCAAAATATGGAAGTGCATACATGTTATATAATAATTTTGACATATACCCTCTAATTACTATTTTTTAAATCATTGCCTTCCCCTTGATAAAGGTAAACTTCAACTATATATGTTAGTTGAGTAAAATAATGACAACTTAGTGAGTTTGAAATGTTTACTAGCCTACCTCTAACTAAAAGGGTAATAAAAACTTATTAATTGAATAGGATATGTTTACCTTGTGATATGCATGTACAAGTATATGAGAATAATAACTTTAGTTTCCCAACATTGGTCACATCATCAACATAGTTTTAACTTTTTATTAATAAAGGTTTCAAGTAAATATAGATTTATCTTAATCAATAGTGAATTCAACATTAAAGGCCTAAGATAAGCTTCTACATTTGAACAAAAGCTCAAAGGTATGGCAAAAAATGATGGTAGACTTACTTTAATTTACTTGGTTCATTTATGTCTATTAAGGTTAGTAGGTTGATAATTAGCTTGTCTTTTCTTGGCATGTAGTGAGATTACAATATACACACATAGACATTCTACACTATCATAATAAGCCATTCCTTTCGATCTTACCAACTTGTCAAACATATTTGATTACAAATAATCCAAACCGCTTATGACCCCTTTGTAAAAGCATAGTTTTTTATTCAAACCCTTCTTGATCCTCCAACACCATCCCATTTAGGTCTATTTGGCTTATATAACTTCCAACACTACAACAAAAGTTACACAGACATATTCCATCCAAGTTCCATCTCATTAAATTGTCATTCCAATGAAAATAATGGGATGGTATTTCATATTACCATAACAATGCATGCGCACTACCCTATAAATACATGTGATGCATATCCAATTACATATGATGCACATTCCACTACATGCAATCAATGAAAAATGATTCCATCTCAAATATGTTTGTGGTAGGTTTGGTTCAAATAAAAATCAAATACCTTTAAATATTTGAATGTCATTTTTTATTCATTGCATTCCATAATTAATTGTAAAATGTTATATATTGTGGTTAAAAAGGTGAATTTTACTTTTAAATCAATCATCAAGGATATTTTATAATAATAAAAAAATGTGCCAAAGTTCCACTGAATAAAACCATTGTAAAAGATTGTATGTCAATTCCAACAAAAAAATGTGATTCACAAATTATGAACATAATTGACTTTCAAGATCACTTTTTAAAAATGGTTTGCAAAATGAATTTTTAAAAATAGATCATTGAAATTTTCTCAAGGTCATGTTCCTATTTGTTTCATCTTAGCAAAAAGTGAGAAAAAAAATCATATCAAAGTTTGGATTTCCAAATGAATTTAATATATACAATTCATTGTATATATATATACACCAATTCATTTTAAGATTTAAAAATAATAATATGGGTACATTAAGGTAAAATTAGTTTTAAAATATTTCACCAAAACTTATGTAAATTTTGAAATTTGAATATTTAAAAAAATATTATCACACATTACGAATTTAAAATAATAAGAAGGAATTTATATGTTATCAATAAACAAAAATGAAATTTTATTTGTGAACAATGTACATTTACAAACTATTTACCTCCACTTGGTCAATACCACTAGTCCTAGGTCATTAATCATTTGGTTTTTGTTCACATTTCCCATTACAAATTCATTATAGTGAATTTCCATGAATTTCATTACAATTCAATGAATCAAATGTTCAATGGATTGCATCCATATTTCCTTATAATGCAACCTTGATCCCATGTCGGTTTTTATTCTTGTTTACCTAGTAGAATGAGGTTCAAGGGGAGAAGGATTAATTGACATGATTAATGACTCAAATTGAAGTGTTCATAATCTTTTCCTTCATCATTCACACAAATTAATTTCTTGCCCTAACGTAATCATTTTTATTTTCTTTCAAAAGCTATCATAAAATATTAGTTTGAAATGTAATAGGGACTTTTAAATCACTTTAATTAATTAATTTCATTAAGTTGTAGGGTATTGTAAATATTTGTAATTAAATATAGATAATATAAAGGCATTAAAAATCATAGACCTTCAAGGCAATATTTGCTAAACTTTAATCATATCCTTTGTTACACATGATATGATGAAATAGGAAGGAAGTGTAAACCTTAAACCTTAAACCTACTCCCTTTAGGCTATTGGCAAAATTGTTTTGCTCATGGGAATATAAAATCATTAATTCATAATGGATCCAATTGAGGTCAAAATATTGAACAATGTTTATGTAAAAGGTGAAAGCACATTAAAGGTGAACCACTTTTCACCAAAACAAAATTATGCATAACAAATATTGTGGTACAAAGTAACTTAAAATCTTGATACATATTTTGGCTATCCTAAACATAAGCTAAAAACTTTAGAATTTGCATGACAACATTTTGGAACTCAAAATTCATTTGGAGTCAAAATTAATCTTCATCCAATAGTTAGATGAAATGACGCACCCCCGAGCTCTTTGATGGGTTCAATTGCGAATCCAAAGGTGAACAACGAAAGGAAAAAAAATTCAAGCGCACTCTTTGGCTCTCAACAGTTTGGGGCTAAAGGGGCGTGTTAAAGTTTTGGGATGGGATTAGGAAGATTGACAAGCAATTCAATCATTCACATGGACCTACACAAACTAAACAACAAGTTGGTTAATGCGTAGTTGGAGCACTTGGTGCACGAACGAGCTACAAACAAACGCGAACTCACAAGACTCACCACAACCCGGACTTGGGGAAGGCTTATAGTATACTCTATGCCTGACCACGGGATCAACACCCAAATGTCATTTTGTCCCAAGACTCCCTAATGGGAGTCTCGAAATTCTCACAATTGGGATTCTCGCAACTTTGGGGCCCTATAATTTTGCATGCAGACCTTTGATTGAGATGAGGTTTGAAGAAAATTTGTAGCCCTTGTTGAGAGTTTTCCAACGGTATGTCACACGCCACCTTCATGCAAGAAAATCGTGGCGATCCCCGACTTTTAGTGGTCGGGAGTCAAATTGCCAATTTGACTTTCGACCCCTCTTTTGGCCATAACTTGTGTTTGAAGTATTCGAATGAGTCATGTGAGCCCATTTTAAACATCTAAGTTTCAAGAAATTTCCAATGATATAAATAACTCTTCAATCCAATAGGTTTGGCCCCTTGCAATTATTCTTTGAAGATTCGAAAGTCCATCGGGACTCCCACTCCCAAAATGGGAGCTCGCTAGAAAATGTGGAGGTTCATTCCCTCACACTCTCCCACACTCTCGGGAGCATGAAATGTGACTCCCAACTTTCACACTTGGTGCACACCTTCGTAATCCCTTGCTTTAATCGCGAGCCCAAGGCTAGGGTTGCGACATGAAAAGTATTAGGTAAAATCAATGTACATAGAGTATATAATTTATGTTTTTTTGACAACCATAAGGCCTCATGTTTATAGTTCACAAAACATTACCGAATAAAAGAAAACTAATGCAAAGCCCATTTGTAAAATATTTTTCTCTTTCATATGGTAATGATTTTTTTTCTAAAAAATATATATTATTATGCATTTATTGTTAAACAAGTGTAAAAAATAATTTTTTTGAATGGATGTTCAACCAAAAAATCCAAAAATCTAAATGATCCAAAATTTAATTGATGTATATCAATGTCATTACAAAAAAAAACAACAAAAAAATTCACCAACAATCTTTATTTTGAAGTGTAGATGTGTTTTTCATGTTTTGTGGCATATAGTATTTCAACACATATATGTTCTATACGTTCAAGTTCTTCAAAAAAAATTGTTAAATAAAACTGATCAATCTAAATTTTAAACCAATAAAATAAAACAAGCAAAAAAATCCAATATAAGATCTCCATACAATACCAAAAACACTGAATGCAAAAATATTGTACTTGTGATAACAATCCTTTGGGGCTTATTGTGCTTATACCCCAAAGGCACTTGCCTCCCTTTTCATTGTGGAAATTTTTTAATGAAATTATCAATCTCCTTCAAGATTATTGATTGATGTTGCTTGAAGTTGGCAAAAACATCCATGATACTAAATACAATAAATTTGGTACCCATGTTTATAAAAAAAAACACAAGATGAAATAATGGCATCTTCTAAGAATTTTTTCATTCATAGACTTGCATATCTCATTGTAAAAACATTTCAAATATCTTGTCACAAAATCTATTTTGGCACAATGTAAATAATCTTGGACATAATAGTTTTATTTAAGATTATATTTTCAAGATTAGTTAGTTGATGTACCATGACCTAAATTACATTCATATTATTTGTGATATCATTTTTGCCTTGTGCAAATTTCATAATATTTTTTTATTGAAGTAGTTAAACTAACTTCTTCATGGGATTTAATTCATGGAACATGTATTAGATGCTCCCACATGTGACATCTAATACAATGTCTTGCATGTCATCAACTTATGTAAAAAATTGTGTCAATAGAATGACATGTGCATTATCTAAGTTGGATGTCATAATTGAACTTTCTTTCTTGAATGTTAAATCACAAAAACTATATTTAAAAGTTTCATAGCGTAGTATAACATAACACTTGAATATTGAGCTTTCACATGTTGAAAGTTATTTCATTGAACTTATCAATGTTTCCCTATATATTTAAAATTATTATTTTTCCTTTCAATAGTTTTTTTTTGTTGTTGCATTGGGAATTGGAATTATTACAACTCCAAGAATTAGTACTTCCATGTTGGTAGAAAGAACAAGAAAAACATGCCCGTAAAAGCACATCAAGTGCCATTGGTAGCTTTTTGATTTGGAATGTAATGTCCATTTCATGAAACCTATTATGTGTTCCCTAACTCCTTGTAATTGAGTCCAAGTGGCATACACTTTGAGATGCCAAAACCACATAATGCGATAAGGGACACTTGACCCTTTCACTTGCACAAGTGAATGAGATAAAACATTTCATGCAATTTGAACCCATAATAACATTATAATTCATGACAAGTTCACATGAATTCATCCTAGACTAGACCTTTGTTTATTCCCTTGCATCATATGCTTTGTAGTTGTCCATATATAGGCCCTCCCAGTGAAATGGCAAATTCTCAAAGTCCTAAACTTTGGAACCTCATAATTGTTAGGACATTTAGTTGGTAAAGACATGGGAGGGGTGGTTGCACATTACATTGTCCATTTATGGACATGACATTAATGCAAAATTTGAACCTCTTAACTATTGTAATGTTTCATTATTCCAATGGATAGGGATGTTTTTAAAAAAAAATGGACTTATGATATGAACAATTTATATTGTTCTAGAAAGCTAACATTACTTGGGCTCCACGTTGCTACACACTACTAGTGACGATGAAATGACAAAAAAGAAATAAGGGTTTACATTTGAAAATCTTGTTATATATAAGATTCAAATTGTACAAAATGCCACCCAATTATCATCCAATGGGAGATTTAATCAACCACCCTTGTTTTTAATTCATTGAAAATTTGGAAGCAATTAGGGTGGATAAACATTAAATCAGCTAAGCAAGTGGGAATTAAATCCTTGAATTAGGTATTTAAGGCATAAGTTTTTATTGGAAATTAGCTTAATTTCAAAGAAAAAAAACATGTTAATCTCTTGAAATAATCTCAACATATTCAAATGATATAACATATATTCACATTTGTATGAGATTACATGCAAACATGTGTATGAAATTGGAAAGACACAAAGATTCAATTTTTTTTTTGAAAGGACATAAAGATTCCAAAAGACATTTAAATTAAAAAAAGAAGATTTGTTTCTCTTTTAATATCTTGGGATCCATAAGGACATTTTGAAACATTACAACATGTAAAATGTTTTTTCAAAAAATATATATGGTTTGGAATCAACCTCTAATAAAATTGCAATTTGGAATTGTCTTTTTGTACAACCTACGATTATAGCCCATCCCACTTACACCAACTTTGATGAAATCATCGTCACTAGAATAAAACACTAGAATAAAAGAATAACTATATGGCCATATTAGGGTTTAGCTCAAGGACTTTTGAATGTGTGTCTCATCTTATGTCATAACACTTGTAAGACTTGTAAATGGACTCCTAAGTTCTGAAATATTAGATCAAATGTTTTGTGTATTTTGTTATAGGTTGTCTAATTGAAATAAAATACCAAAAATTCTTATTGAAAATGTTATTACAAGTGAAAGTAGGCATCTAGGTATTTTTTTGAAGGTTATAATTTATGAAATTTTATAAAGTCCTTTTCAATGTGAAAATATTGAATTGGATTCAAGTGTGTTCATTCAAAACACTTTAAAAAATTTGGATTTGATTTAAGTGTACACACAACATAGTTCTTCCAAAATATATATTTTATTCAATAATTTCATTATGAAGGTGGTGAAAACATTGAAATTTATGTAAAAAGGAACTCTCAAGTGCCATTTTTGGTCCACTATAATTTGTAATTACCTTGAATAGCCCATTTCTATTTCATCAAAATCTTTACTTGATAATTCTTAATTAGAACATGATTTAATCTCCACATTATGTTATGAATGATTGAGACTCGTTTTGGCAATTTGTGCCTTGTCTAGTTACTATTCAAATGTTCATAAATATCAAGAATTAATTGCGTTTTAAACATGTGAGCCAATAATGTGAAAGCTTCATTGAAATATTTCCAATGACAACAAAAACCAATAAAAACATAATAAAGAGACAAACTTGGATGAGTTCATAGTTTGTTTCAAATATTTTATTTTATTGCATAAAAAAGTGTTACAAGATTAACAAATGGTGTGTCTAGAAGATGATGTAGGTGCATGAGTTAATTTTATTATGTTGCCAATTTTTTTATCACTAATGTAAACAAGTGGTAAATAACTTGGTGAATAATTAATGATTTTAAAAAACAAATAGACAAAAATCAATTGCACAAAAGAAAACAATAAACAACAAGGATCATAGGAGGGTACCCCCTCCGAGCACCAAGCAAAGACAATAAAAAATACTCAATCACATTAATTCACTAACCTAGGTAGTTGGTAGTTCCATTGGATCTCTAGTTGTCCTTGACATAAAAAGTGAAATGGGGTTGCCACAACCTATCAAAGCCTTTAAATATTCCTCCGCAACAAGTAGCACCTTCTTAATTTGTAAAAGAACCTTCTCCCATTAAACCTCCCATAAGTAATAATGCCACCCATGATTAGACTACCTTACATTTGGTTAGAATAGTTTTGACCATTAAAAATCATGTCATTATGCTCAATCCAAATGCACCAAACTACTACTTTTGTTAGTAGAGACCATAGTGACATGATAGACATGTAGGCTTACAAAAGTTTTTAATTAAACAAACATTGCCTAATGTCAAACCTTTTCATTCTACCATATAAGGGGGGCGGGGGGCTAATTGAAGCTATAGATTATAATTATACTAACCAAAGTCTAGGCCATCTTAACTCTTGAACATTCAAAAACCTATGAATGAGGGTTATTGAGATTTCCAAGTCACACATGGGGCAATTTTCATCTACATCCTTGTGCATTTGTACTTTCCATGCATTTAAAGCAATTGGCTTGTGGCACAACACCCAAATGAAGCCTACATCTTTTTTTGTGCAATTTTTTCTCCAAACATCTCTCCATTTGATGTTGTAGTTTGGGGAAAGTGTGGTGCACCACTTTTCAAAGATTTTCCATTCTAAGGACTCCTTGTTATTCAACAAATTTCTCGATTTTTAATTGAATAGTCAAAGAGTGGCGATCCATCTAGTTCCATTGATTTGGGTCAAAGTCCAAAGTTCGTACTTGCCCATGGAAAATAAAAACATTTTTGGGGACCTTTCTTCACTGAAAACACTTTCACTCTTAACCATATCCCCTCCGCTTTGTTGCAAGTATAACAAAGCTCTCACCTCTCTTTGAACAAGTAGGAAGAAATTTTTTAATGGTTTATACCAGTAGTTCTACCATACTTGTGTTGGAGTTTTTATTATAAAGAATGATCCACTCCCTAAAGACTATTTGTTGAGTGGGGGAGTGAAGTTCGACTTTCCATTGGTTTAACAATTTTCATAATATTATCTCCCACACCCCTTGTTCCTCCTCTTTGAATTGAAATGTGTCTTTTAAATGTGACCATCTTTTAAAGTCTTGAAATTGGGCATTCCAAAGGTTACCGATTATTTGCAACCTATTATGATAAATTTGTTATGCCCTAGATATAGACACCCCAAATTCATTTCCCTTGAAAGAAGTTGACCACCATAACCTCACCTTACATATGGCTTCTACTTGAGACGGGGGGTTGGGTGGGATTGCTTTGTTCATTGACTTCCAAGCTTCAGAGATGGTACTTTAGACTTTTGATCCTATGATTGGTAAGTACCAATGTATTAAGGTCTTGTGGATGTTAGGCATCTACTTCTTATGTTTAGAAAGGCATGTTTTACTCATTCAAAATTTGAACAACAATTTAACGTTTGACTATTTGAATTCAAAGGCCAAAAATATCCATTTTGCATAATGTTACCTTGAGTGGCTCTTCAAAGTCCACCAAATTTAGGCCTCCTAACTTCCTCCTTGTGCAACAATTTAACCAATTGACCCTGGTCTTTATAGAATGGTCTTAACCACACCATAAGTAGTTCCTAATAATGGTTTTGCATTTGCAAATTGCTTTAATAGGTCCCACCTATATAGCCATGAAGAATTATAAGGTAAAATTAGTTTTGAATTGACAATAACTGTTTTCACAACTAAAGGAGGTGAATAGTGTCACAAGCATGGAAATAACTAAACAACAAGAGTTCCAAACTACATGAATGAAGGAAGGCCTAGTTTTAAACTTAGGTCATGGAATAAAAAAATCAAAAGAAAAAATGATGTGTGCACAATATGAATGCAAAAGAACTTTGTTACAAAAACATGACAAGAAGAGAATAAATTCATGATGAAGATACATACCCAAAATTAATGTTGAACAAACTAAAAGTAACGTGGGATTTTACTTATATTTATATATGTTGGGCATATAGCTCAAGGAAGCTTTTCAAAAAACTTCCAACCTTTATGTGTCCCATGTTCACCCATGTGTGACCCATGTGCACCCATGTGTGGCCCATGTCCATCCATGTGGGAACAAATAGTGAATTATGAATTAATTAAAACTAAACTAGAAATGAACTAATATTTAATTATGGGGTGTAAATTATTTAAGGTGTACCAAAATCTTGTCACAACGTCACCTTTTTTTTGTTTTTTTTCCTAATCTTATTTTACCATGTAAAAACACATTTATGAGTGATTATGATGGAATTTAAAATTGTAATGTTTGAAATGTTTGATAACTTTTGATTCATTAATTTTTATGGGGATCAAGATATAAAATAAAAAATGATTGTAGAAAGGACTAGGCCCTTTTCATCCTATGTGGTACACCTTAAAGGATTTTCACCCTATGAATTAACTAAAATTTAATTGAAATTTAATTTAAAATGAAATATAAATGACCTAAAAGTTAACAAGAAGTTAATTGAAAGCTAACTACAAGTGAATTGAAATTAAATTAAAAATTAGATACAAGTTAATTATAAATCATGAATGAACTCCATGGTGTTGGCATTCATGGCATCAACTCCCCTTTTAACGATGAATTCCACAAGAGTGGACTTGGGCTTGTTTGGGTATCATTGATGAAACTCATGAACCTTTTTCATGGCATTTGATAGGTTTTTGATTGTACCCCAAGTGTGTTCATTCACATCATACCCATGCCAATGAACAATATATTGGAATTGACAATTAGATGTCCTTGAATCCAAAATGTCCTCCACTTCATATTCATGTTCACCATTGACTTCAACCCTAAACCCTATATAGGTGGAGGGGAATCATGAATTCTTCCTAGAATGGTAGATGCATGGTAAAGTTCCAACAAGGAAACATGAAACATAAGATGAATTTTCATAAAATCTTGAAGTTTGAATTGGAAAGCCACAACACTGATTTGTTTCACAATGAAGAATGGACCTAGCTTTTGATGATCCAACTTTTGTAATGGTTTTATTGTCTTCATATGTTGTTGTCAAAACCAAACTTAGTCCTTGACCTTGAACCTAGGTTGTTCCTTATAATGTTCGTTAATATTCTCCTTGTATCACCTTTGTGTTTTTTCAAGGTTAGATATAAGTTGAATTCAAAAATCTATTCAAAACCACATGGGTCGATCCTTAGTTGTTGGATTTACGCCTTTGTTCACACCTTGGATGTCAAACTTGGGGTGCAAATTATGATTTGTAAAGAAAGGTGTTTGTTTAGGTTGATGAATGCATTGTGTTGTTGTAAGCAAACTTTGCCATGGCCAAAAGTTTTGACCAATTATCTTGATGATAATTGGTTTTACATCATATATATTACTCCAAGAATTTATTGACCCGTTCTATCTACCCATCCATCTAAGGGTGGAAAGTTGATGACAATTTCACCTTCATGCCTAAAAATTCAATGATTTCATGTTGAACTCTTTCAAATAAGTGACACCATTCTTCAAAAACATTGACAATGGCCAAGATTTTTAATCATGAATCTCATAGTTAATTTTAACAAGAAAAAACTTATGAAAATGAAAAGCCACATGATGAAAGAGACCATCGTCTCTAGGTTGTGAGAACACAACTTTTAATGCAATATAAAAAACATTCATCTCCAAGAAAAAATATTTGGATGGGTTTGCATGAATCAATAATGGGGTAGTCATGAAGGAAACCTTCAAAGATTGGAAGGAAATTTCAACTTTTCGGTCCCCATGAAAAAGGTTGATCCTTCCAAATTAAATGAGTAAGAGGGGCCATGATTGTGGAGTAGTGTGTAATCAAATGTCAATAAAAATTAGCAAACCAAAGAAAACATTGAACGTCATGGACAGAAGTTGGGGTAGCCCAATTCACAATGGTTTGAACCTTATGATAGTCCATGTATACACCATATTTAGAATTGATGTAGCCGAGGAATTCCACTTTAGTTTGATGAAATTCACATTTTTCCAACTTGGCATAAAGTCCAACTTCCCTGAGCTTGTCCAAAACAAGTGAAACATGTCATTCATGTTTTTCTAGGTTCTTGGAAAAAATTGAAGATGTCATCAATGTAACATATGACAAAATCATCCAATTAGGCATGAAAAAATCATTCGTAAAAAAGTGCATTTGTAAAACCAAAGGGCATCACAACATACTCAAAATGGCCATAGCGTGTATGGAATGTGTTCTTCCATTTGTCATCTTATCAAATACGCACCAAGTTGTATGCACCATGCAAGTCAATCTTGGTGTACACCTTGGCATGATTGAGTTGAAGTCAAAGGTAGTGAATTTTAGTTATTGATGGTGAGTCGACTTAGCCCATTGTAATTGACACATATTCAAAGGGATCCATCATTCTTCTTGATAAATAGGATTGGGGCACAAGTTGGAAACTTGGAATGTTGAATGAAACCCTTTTTAAGGTTTTCATCAATGTATTTTAGGAATGTTGCAAATTCATCTTGTGATAAGCTGTAGATGGGTCCAAATGGGGGTTCCACACCTTTGACTCTTGGCATGGTTCGGTGGGCAAAAATCCAACAAAAAAAAACTTGGCCCAAAGTCCACTTTGCAAGCTTTACAATGTGCATAGTGTTGACACATGATGATGACAAAATGATATTTATCCATTCTTAACATTTTTTTCCATATGTGATTTGTGCATTCTAAAGGCTAATGATTAATATAAGTCTAAAAAAATTAAACTCAAAACACCTTTGTTTTAAAATGTTATGGACTTTTAAAAATAGGGTGTGTTTTTTTAGTAGTCAAAAGTCCATAATGTAATACCTCTAATTCATATGATGAAAAATTATTTTGCATTTTTTTTATTAATACATTTCCAACTTGAAACCAATTCCTTAAAAACATTTTAAATCCATCATTGAACCAAATTAAAATCCATTAGACTAATTGCAATTGGCGTTACACCACAGTTTTTCAATTTCAAAAGTCCATAGTTTTTGGGATTTTATGTTTTTGCATTAAAAAAATTGCGCCATGTAAATATTAGTGTCTATTATTTAAAAATGAATTCCATATTAACTAAACCCAACATATGTAATAATATATAACACTTGCAATCACACCTATTGCAAAAAAAATACCCCTTTGATGCCAAAATTGGTCCACCCTACCATGCCAACACCCTTTATTCCAAGTCAATCGTGCAATCATATGGTCAATGTTTTGGTAAGGTGTAAACATTTTTATTTTCAAACACATCCTTATAGCCTTTGTATTGAAAAAAAAATTCATGTTGTTGTGGCTTGACATCTATTGCATGTGTGCATAAATCAAGAATGCATCCCCTTTATTTGCAGCATGCATGAATGCCCTCACTCCCTTAAACAATGGCTTGAAAAACTTGGATATTTGTGCACTAGCAAGGTTTTTGAGATTTGGCATGTGTTCAACTTCACGTAATTTTTTTTTGAGCATATGACATACAAATTCATGTGTTTCATCAACCGTGTTTGTGACAGTGGCTTCACAATCCAAAGGTTCATGCTTGGGTGCTTCAAAATGGACACTCTTCATATGTTAATCCATTCATGGATTATGCAAAATGAGCCAAAATAACCGAACCATCATTGGGTTCTTTTGGGATGAAATGAAATTGAACACAACCTTGTTAGAATGTGACCCAATGGTGATCTCCAACGCTTTGGTGTCATGTGTCATAGGTCTTGAGAAGAGACTCCAACTATTAATGATTTCAATTCCTACCAATGTGACTTTTTTCACTAAGGCCAACTTATGTTGTTGCATTAGTTCCTTGTCAACAAAACATGTAGATGCACTAAAATCAAGAATTGTTCAAGTCTTTGTTGTCATGGACTTGTTACACTTGATCATGATTAGTAACAATAAATTGGTTGCTAGATTTGAAGATAAGCTACTTCACCATTCCCAACACATGATGTATTGAGGTCCAATCTCAAGGTCCGTAATGAGACTAGATGTCTTTGTTTTTTGATTCTCCAAATTTTGAATTAGTGAGAAAAGTGGTATGTGTTGTATGTGGACCTCATTTCCTTAAACATCCACAAGCAACATGATCTAGTCCTCCATAATATAAACAAAGATTGTTTGTACGTCATTGTTGCTTCTCTTGTTCAGTGAAGGGCTTGAATCTTGTATTATCAATTTGCACGAGATTGTCAATTTGCTATTGATAAAACTAGTTGGGGTGGAATGGGGGGCATGCAATTTTTATGTATTAGCAACATGTCCCAATGGTTGTCACAACAAACAATTTACACAAATGTTTAACTCAAGGCTGTGGGATCCGACATGGTCAAAAGTAAGTCCTTCATGTCACTATGTAGCCTAAATTGGAATTGACTCATGAACACAACTTCATCCCATGAAATGTCATATGCTAAATTGCTTGAATTCAAATGCATACACAAATGCAGATTAGGATCTTTGATGAAGAGATCACAACTTGTTAGTAGATGTGCAATCTCCATCCGAATATCCAAAAGTCATTATGAACTCTTCAAGGAATGTTTCAAAGTTGTTTAAAAACAACATGATTGTCATAAATAAAGGTGCAAACTAGGCTAGTGCAATGCTTGATAACAAAATGCTAATGCTTGCCCAACATGGGCTAGTCCATTTGGATAGTGATGAAGATGAAGTCAAATGACCAAACACATTTGATTGATCTAGGAATCAAACACAACCTCCATATGCTTCATTACATCATAGTTGACCTAGGTACCCCTTTTAGCCATGTTACTTTTGATGTTAATGGTTTTCCATTGGGATTGGATTAATTGGCTAAATGGGAAGTTCTTGAACTATTGTAAAGTCAAAGTTATGAACATTTTGTTCCAAAGTTTCATCCTTATTTGGATTCATAACATCCACCATTTTTATATCAAGGGTTTCCTAAACTATTGGCTTTGTTGGGTGTGAAACATGTTTAATGTGCTTTTGATGGCTAGACTTCCCATGTGGGAGTTTACAATGTGGGGAAAACCTTTCTTCATGCACTACCTTTTCTCTATATGGGTGTTTGTGGTCTTAGTTACGTTTGGTAACAACCATGAATCTTTGGTTGTGTCAACTTGGGGTCCCACAGTCCATGGGCTTGTACTCCAAAATAGTTGCCTATTTATGAACATTCCTTGTGAAATTGTAACTTACCCTTGGAGGATGTCCAACTTTTGAATTCACACAATCCTTCACCATATGTTCAAGGTTGTTACCAAATTTGCATCGTATTGGAAATTGTTCATAATTAATGTTAACTTGTGCCACCACTGTGTTTAGATTGTGGACCTCTATGGTCCACTTTCTTTCTGGATCTACTACAATGTAGAATTTGGGGTTTTTTTTTATTTTGTTTGACTCATCAAAATATAGCACAAGTTCAATTTGGCCAGCAATAGCAACCTCAATGGGTTTGTATTCCAAGGGCAACATATGCAGGGTAATTTGCATTAACCACTTTAATTTCTTAAAGGCATATGGGTTGAAAAGTTGGAATCCACATATGAAATATTGTTGTGCACCATTGTGACTTGAATGGTGTCAACATGAAGACATGTTTAGTAGTTCTAGATGAAAACCCCTTTTTGCATCCATTTTGAAATTGACATAGGTCTCTAGGCCAAGTATATATTTATTAAGGAAGGCCAACCAAATTATTATATGAAACTCAAGTAGCTTGTTTTTAAGAAATTTGGCTATGATGCTATGTTTTGTGTGGATGATAATTCCATTATTAACCATTAACATACCTTGAATATTTTCAGAAATGGAGATGTGGTATTTGAGAATCATACATTTATGATTTTTGTACCACACCTTTTTGGTAAACTTTCACTTGGTTGGGGTTTGAATGGATGGACCTTACTAGGTTTAATTGGCCTTTCACTTAGGGTTTCTAACAAGTTTTTTGCTTCCAACATTGCACCATTTTCATTTTGAGGGTGGTTATGTAGACTTGTTGTTAATGCCAATGTGTGGGTAGTAAGGTAGTTGATGTTATTTAATTTGCACTTCCTTGTATGACATTTGTGCCATTTGCAATGAAACAACACGAAAAACTCCCAAGAAGCACATCAATGGTTAGGATTGAAAAGCTAGACCAAGCAAAATGCAAAAGGACACAACTTTGAGTCAAATGAAAGGCCTTTATTGGGAAAATATAAGAGATTTGAGAAGAACAAACAACAAAGCGCACTAATGAAATGCTAAAACCCATGCAAAGAGGATTAAAAAAAAAAGGACCAAAAAGAGATTAGTTCAAAAACCAAATAATAACAAAACCCTAAAAAAATGTGAAATGTTTAACAATAAGATCACTAGAGCAAAGTTAAGCGATTAGAAGTTCCACCCCTTTGTGGAACACTATGCTAAAAATTGCCAATAACTAACAATAGTGATGAAGGTTAGTTAAAACAACAACCAATTTCTAAAACATTGAACTCATAGGGGTTTAGAAATACTTTCATTGTCTTGCCAAAAAAATTAAAATAATGATTATTAAGTTAGAAACATACCAATTTCTAGTACTCATGTAAGAGAAATATTTTAGTGGATTTTCTAAGCTTGAGAGATGAGCTCGAAAGACCACACGAGACCTATGGTATTTTCTACATTTAACATGTCCATTAATCTACTTTTAAGTTTGATCAATTTGATTTGATTTATTTAGGTTTGCAAGTGTAACTTGTTGTCCTTTTGGGGACTTGAAAGGGCAAAAAAGTTTTGTCAAATCCTCTTTTGGTCTTGAAATGGACAAAACTTAATGTTAAATCATGGAATTTGATAAACTAGTTACCATCAAGGAAAAATGTTGTCGAATAAAAAAAAGAATAAGAAATGAAATGAAAACACATGAAAGTAAAACTTGTTTAGTGTTTGCCTACCATCCTGCAACAACCATTGTCTTGTAGCAATTCCATCATGCAATAGCTATCGTCTTGTAGTAGCTACCATCATGCAACAACTATCGTCATGCACATATCGTCATCTATAGACTTGAAAGAAGACCCTTAACCATTTACAAACCTCCAATAATTGCTACTTACCATTTGTAGCACTTGCACACCTTTTGTGGCTGCTCCCTATTGTCTACAACAACATTACCTTCCTTGCAAACCCAAAATTTCATGTCTACCTCCTTGCTATTGCCTTCTAATGGTAACTACCACCTTGTGACATAAGGTACTTTCTATTCTAAAGACAAAAAATAGAGAGAAAATATCCTATTGCTCTTGTAGAAGAAACAAAAAACTACTACATAAAGATAACAAAACATTATGCAATCATGTAATGTGTACTACCTTCCCCCATTATTTAACATCTTCCAAGTAGAACAAAATAAAAAACAATATGATACACTTTCAACCATTTTCCATCGCAAAAATCAAAGTACAAGATACTTCCATATTTTCCACCTTTATCTCCAATGCCACAAACACACTATTTCCTAAGAGAAGGATCTCCTAGAAACTCTAATTTCAAATACCAGTTCTAATACAATATGTGATATAATCTTTTCTTTTCCCCCCCTTAAGAGATATATAAGGAACCTAAGAGGGATATTCATCACACAAAGGTGGAATCTTTATCCTCCTAAATCTCCTTCTTCCAATCCCTTTCACATATCTTAGTTAAGGAAAATGCATCCATCTCTTATCCACTTGGACTAATTAACCTAGATGCTTTCATCACTTAATAAATAAAAAATGGTAAATATGATATTTACCACTAATAACTAAATAGTTATTAGGATGTCTTTCCAAGTGAACTAGATTAATATATTATTTCCAATAACTAATATTATTGTAATTTAATTTCTTTTGGAATTAACTTTTGATTATTCTATCCCATGAAAGTAGTTCAGTATATTAATGATATTATTATCTCCTAACATCCATGATGTTTACCCAACATAAGACAATTTTTACCCTTAACACCTAGATGAAAAAATCTAGAGGAAAAATTGTGCTATGCAAAAGGCTATTACTTTGTAGAGGCTCTAATTGGTTTGAGATTAGTTGCCTTAGTCCAAACTTCTATGGACTAGGTAATTGGCAAGAGTGAGAGGTTACTGTGAATAAATGAGGCATGTGAGCATTGAAACGATTTACAATCATTGGTGTGCTTGAGCTGGTTACCAGACATAGCTAATGTGTGGTAGCGTTGAGCTCGTGGGTTATGGGACACATAAGAGTGTGAGTTATGAGGTTGAGCCAACCAGCGACCACCAGGAACATGCAAAAAGGAATTAAGGAGGTATGAAAACTTGAGAAGGCAACAGGATATGCGATATAGGATAAGGGATATAACCACATAAGATGGGATATAGGATCATAATGATGTGCGTACTGCCATGCTAGTGAGACACTCCCTACAATGGATGGATGGGTTATGTCAGGATACTAGTGGGGGGAGGGTGGGGCTTAGTTAGCACCTACCACCCCAATCCCTGTTTTGGGGATCTGCATTTCCATTGCCCAACTCCAGGCTCTTTGGAATAAAGCTGCTAATTTCCAAGGTGCAGAGCTGTGCAGCGAGTGGAGTTGTTGCTAGTGGAGACAGATTGCTGCTGAGACACTGAATCCTGATGAAGCCAGAGAAGAGTCAGTGGTGATCTTGAAACACTACAAAAGAAATATAATGCTGGTGTGTGTAAGTAAGTAAGTAAGAAAGAAAGCAAGCAAAGTACTCATGGTTGGCACAGTTTTGTGTGTTTCCAAATTCTCTTCAAAACTGTGTTTGCAGTTGGAGATAAGGAAAGAGGCAGGCGAAAATCAAACATTCATTATGTTCCCCAAGAAGGAAAGGGAAAGCAAATATGCCAAACAAAAATGTCTCTCACCTGACTGACATTTTCATCACTTTACCAAGTGGTCTGCCTTTTTGAGGGTGACAAAGGAGTCAGGACATGTGAGAGCACTGGAGAAGCCTGTCTGTCTCCCTTGTTGCCTTCTAGGGTAGAGGGGACAAACACCTCAATACTACTGAACCTTGTATCCTACACACCCTCAAGTTTCCTTCCCCATTCATTCATTCGTCCATCCATCAGCACCTGAGTGCTTCAGCCTGCCTGTGTTATCCCTTTTCTTTTCTGTTAAAAAAACTTTAGGGGAAAGCTCTCTCATTGTCAGCTTTTGAGATGCAGCAATATTTGTATGGTAGGTCATCATAATACATTGTGACTCATATTAATTAGTTGTGAGGACCCTCCCCCCCCCTCCCCCCCCC
>Ga0209208_10000559_pt1 | contig 48934 bp, 53 predicted proteins | sample S1TSphfallax_3_FD_187694 | JGI IMG/M metagenome (GOLD analysis project Ga0209208, IMG submission 187694) | Host-associated microbial communities from peat moss isolated from Minnesota, USA - S1T2_Fd - Sphagnum fallax MG (SPAdes) (version 2) | ecosystem: Host-associated > Plants > Peat moss >... | reverse complement strand
TTGTTTTAACATTTGAAGTAAATGTTTTTTTGTTTTTTTTTTTTTTGTTTTTATAAAAATAAAACATTTCTTTTTTCTACTTTTGTACTTTTGTTTGGATGTAGGTTTAAAGTTTGGAGAAAGAAAACAAACCTCATTATTTTTCATGTTTGTTTTTTAAATTACTATAAATTTTGTTTTGGTTTATTTGATTTATTTTTTAAATAAAAATTAAAATGTGTTTTATTGTATTTCCTTTTGTTTGTTTCATTTTTCCCACTCCTTTTTTATAATGTTTTTGTTTTTACTTTTCACTATGAAAAAAAGGGGGGGTTTCACAACTAGCCTTGTAACTCAATTTTTGAGTTGCAAAGGACATTTGTAATTCAATGTATTTATATGCCATGAATGCTAATAGACAAGTGCATGAATTGCAATGACTACTTTGCAACAAATGTACAACTTTGAATAACACATACAATCATGCCACATGTATACATTTCCACTGCCCAATATATATGACATTTCAACTTGTTTGCAACTAGTATGCAACTATATTTCAACTTAAAATTTAAAATTTAAAGATTTGAAATTTGGGTGGGAAACCCCTTGAACAAGTGATACATGGTAGTATATCAACAAATATGCCCCAATGCATTAATGACCTTCATGTGCTTATGCTTATTGTCAAGAAATTCAAGATGTTTTTTTTATATAAATATTTCTATTCAAACATTTCGTGCATATCCTAGTCTTTTGGTGATATAAATTTCATATCATGTGTTTAAAACTAAGATTATTTTTGTTTGTTTAATTTATAACTAAAACTAAAAGATTGTTATAAGCTATATTATTTATTTAAATAACTTGGAGATTGAAGGTTTTTATTATTATTTTAGAAGTTGAAGGTTCTTATTCTTGCTCTTCAAGAGGTTGAAGGCTTTTGTTTTTCTCTTGAAGGTTGAATGTTATTGTTTTTACTCATAGAGAAATTGAAGGCATTTGTTTTTACTCTTGGAGGTTGAAGGTTCTTGTTCTTGTTCTTAAAAAGGTCGAAGGTTTTTGTTTTTGCTCTTAGAGATTAAAGGATTTTGTTCTTAGTCATTAGATTTTTTAAAGGATTTTGTTTTTGGTCTTGGAGATTGAAGGTTTTTTTCTTTATTCTTAGAGATGTTGAAAGTCATTGTTTTTAGAAAGGTTAAAGGTTTTTGCTTTTATTTTTGAATGTTGAAGGTTCTCGCTCATATTTTTGGATTTTGAAGGTTCTTACTTTTACTTTTTGATTTTAAAAGTTATTGTTTTCATTCTTGGATGTTCAAAGTTCTTATTTTTGGTTTTAGATGTTGAAAGTTCTTGCTCTTACTCTTGGATATCGAAGGTTCTTATTTTTGTTCTTGGATATTGAATGTTCATGCTGTTAATCTTAAATGTTGAAGGTTTTTGCTTTTAGATGTACATCCAAATTATGTATACAAGGTACAATTTTTTTTTAATACCTAAAATTAATTATTCAATGTACGTGATTGTAAGCACAATATGATTATATTTGCAAATGTACAAATTTAGTTTGTATCAATGTTCTATACGTTGCATTTTAATGACAAATAAATTGCATGTTAGTGGTAATAAAGTTGTAAACTAGTTTTATTCAAGTTGAAGGGATTATTTACATATTTTTGACATTACAATGTTATGATATGGTATTGATTTCATTTCACATGTGGAACCAAATGTCATAACATGGCAAATGTCAAGTGAATAAAGTGCATTGGAAAAATTTCATGGCTCAAGTTCCATTTCAACAAAAATAGAATAAAACATTCATTTATGAAACATAATGTTTTAAATGATAGTATTTGATTGTTGTGGGTCATCATTTTTATGATTTGACCTTTTATTTAGATAGAGATTTTAAATATATATATATATATATATATAGTTTGCACATTATGTTTAAATTCATAGCTAAATTGCATTTTGATATAATTTTATTTTTTTGTAATGCGCTTTTCAACATGGGATGTAAATGTATTTAAAGTTTCAAATCCATTTCATGTTTATAAATAATGATGTCCAATGTAATTCAAGGTTATCCATTATAACTAGGACAACATGATAATGATTGTGTGAAGTTAAGATAATTGCATTGTAAATTACAATTTAGTTGTTTAATACTATTAAAACCCAAATTTAAACATCTAGGGGCACTAAATCCTTTATTTTCATTTCATCTTTAATTGTAAGTTAGTTGCAAAGGATAGGAACAAAATTCATTGTTCAAATGGATGAATGAAATAATTAAATAATATACTCTTCAGATTAATTATAAAATAGTTATAAATAAGTTGCAAAAGATAAATATATTTAGAATCCATTTGTCAAATGAATGAAATAATGAAATAATAAAGGAATATATTCGTCAAACTAGTTGTAAAATAATTGTAAATAAGTTACAAATGATTGGGATAGAATCCATTCACATCAAATGGATGAATGAAATAATTAAAAATTATGTTCGTCAAACTAGTTGTAAAATAATTGTAAATAAGTTGCATAAGGTATTAACATATGTCATTTGTCGACAATGGATGAAATGCCACATTGGCATTTCGTTTGCCACGTTGGAATGTGTGTGGGAATATGACGTGGATATTAGTTGCAAATAAATTACATATAGTTGCATGTGAATTACATCATCTATACAATATTCTATAACTTGTTTGATAACACTCAAGGCTGTATAAATACCATGAGTTGCAACTGGAAAACCCAATTGCAAGCCTAGTTGTAGGACCCTATATTTCTTCATAGTGAAATCAACACTAACATGTTATTCTATTACACTAATTTGTTCTTGGAAATGCCTTCAACCGAGGGCTTTAGCCCACATAAAGACATGTTGAAATTTGTGAAAAATGCAAGATACCTCAAGAAAACAAAACATCCCACTAAAAAACATGAAATACCTCCATAAAACATTATCAGAAATCAAATTTTCAATGTAGAACATGTTGTCCAAATACTTTAGAAAAACATTTAACAAATATTTAGGACTTGAAGAAAGCAATTGTGCGGTAGTGTTTTATAAACCTTGCGTTTCATACACATTTATTCTTTCATAGAAGGTGAGTATGTTTATTTTCCTTTCTACTAGTTTATGTCTCCATACCAAAGCCCAAATCTTATTCATGTAATTGGGTGTTCATGGAATCTTCTTTGTAGTCTTCATCCTTATTGGTTTGATTTCGAACATAGGTTGATTCTAGAGTATATGGTGAAATTCAAGTGAATTTGATTAGCAATACTAAAGGTGGTCATTTGGTAACAACATGTTAATTTTTTTTGGACAAATGTAATCATCATGACTAGTTGTTGAACTCACACAACCAAAAATTAAGCACTCTTAGTGATTATTACAAAACACATATATCATAGTTACGTATCTTCTTGGCTCTACCCTTCAAGGTAGAGACATCATGATGCACCCAAAAATTAGGCTAAAAGTTTGGTACTCCTACACTCCAGGGTCATGTGGAATCTTTATGGAAACATTTCAAACATCACTAAAAGATCCACTTGGGATTCACCATGTTAGTTGACCACCCAACAACCACCATGTGTTTCCAATTTAGTATGTTAAATATTTATCATCTTAATGGACATCATTTAAAAGGGTTAAAACGTCCACAATATGACAAGGAGCTTGTTTTCCAATTTAACTACACCAACACAATTGTGTCTTGGAGCACCTTTTAGAGATTGTCTTATTTCAAACCCCCTATTTTTTGTGTGTGGTTGGTTTAATAGTAGTATGACTATTTTAGATATATATACCTTCTAGAGGTTAACATTGGTGTTTTGGATTATAGAGTTGAAAGTAACATGACAATAAAACTTTTTCAACAAGTTGTATTTTTGTAGGTGATAATGGTCATGGAAGTAATTGATGATGGTGATAATTTTATGCATGTTGCTAAAAAACCATTTAACATTAGTTCATTATGGCACACAAAGGTGGGCTTTTGTTGTTGTTGAGAAACCAAAAGAAGTTTTGTTCTCTTGGGGAAACTTTCAAACATTTGTTAAAAAGGTCAAATCTTTTTCTACAATCACATTAAACTACTCATCTAGATTTGTCTTTACCTTAGTTGGAAAACTTAAAGTTGTGAGTGTTCTGGGTGGGAAACATGATTTAAAGCCCATTAGTTTTGACATTTGTTATGAAGGGAAGGACTTCAATACAACACAATTTCAAGTCCAACGAGGCACAAATTCACAAATTTTCTTTCAATCTTTGGAATGAAGTTCTTTGAAATTTAACCTTCATTCTTATGACAAATTCTTTTGCTTGTTGCACGACAAGACTAGCAAAATCACCCTAATTTTGTGTAAGGTAAGGCCCAAGGGCAAGGGATTACCGAAAGATGGGGCTACAAGGTAGTAATGAAACATGGACTCACTTTTGGTAATGCTTTTGCCTAGGGGTTTTACCTAATGTAAATACCGCTAAAATTGTTGAAAAATGAACAAAAGATCCCACTAGAAAACTTGGAGATGCCTCTATAAAAACAAATGCATTACAAATTTTCTTTCAATGTAGAACATGTCATTTCATGAATATATTATGCATGTATTTATGCATAAGGGAAGGCCCTTCTATTACATAGCCTTATGTCCTATGAACTAAAGATGGACCAAGGCTTAAAATAGTTTCAAGGTTTTTTTTCTTTTGTTTAGTCGATAAAATTTCATGTTGAATTTGCCATTTTAACACATTTATTGATCCTTTAAACTTAATTGACATATCATATAAAATTGAAAGGTTGTTAATTATGATAGGGATTGGGTAAGGTTTGGCTGATCTAGTTCCTTAAGGTGTGAGTAGGGTTAGGTTGATTATCCCTCAAAACTCAACCATGGGCTTTTTAGGAACATTTATTTTTATTAATAAAATTTCACAAGAAAAAAAAAACTCAACTTTAAAAATTGAAAAGTTAAGTGATTTTGGATGTCTTCAATCACCAAAAGTGAATAAAAACACTATATATATATAATGTTTTAATGTTCATTAAATAAAAAAGATGGTTAAACTTTTTTATTTTGTATATGGTTATAGTTAAATTTGGATAAATCTTCATAAGGATGATTGCCACTTTGGCTACAAACAAAAAAAACTTAAAAAAAACATTGTTTAGGAACCAAAACTAGCCCAACCTTGCCCACTTTCAAGTACTTGGTGTGCACATGCAAACTTTTTAAATAGGTGCAATGAATTGAATGCAACTCCAAGCTCATGTGTAAAATAATACACAAGTTTGGGCATGCTTTGCACATCCAATAATTCAATCATTTTCTAGACACCTACCAATGTTGGCCATGTATATATTTTCAAGCATACTAAGGGGGCATGCCATTAAAAAAAATCCATTTGTGAAGACTTTAGGGCATGGGTATAAGAATTGTTTTAGCAAATTTATGCCTCCATGCATAAACGCATGTCCATTTTACTTTCACAGAAGTGCATGAGTAATAGTATGAAAAAAGGATGATGCCCATTGGACATGAACCCAAAGATGTGCATAAAAAAATGGAATCATAATTCACATCATTTCCAAAAAAAAAACACAAGTTTAAGTCAAAGATGTGTGTGAGTGTGAAAGTGTCACACACAACTTACAAAAAATATTTAAACTTATAACACAAAATTTTGTACAGATTTTAATCCTACTTCAATAACCAATTTCTAACTATCAAAGTTGTAGGTTAGATAATTACAAAGTAATAACCTCTAGGTGATAAAACAAATCCAACAAATTAGAGTCATTGATGCGATTGAAAATGTTGATGGCATAGTCAATCAATATTTGCATTGAGTTATAGCCTTAACAAATGGAAACATGCAAATTGGTGGTAGGTGGAGAATGCATTCTTAGATTCTCCAAGCATACACACAAGAAAGCAAAAAAGTGCATCACAACAGTTGATGTTGCATGTAGAAACACAAAAAGCAAAGGGTGATGAAAATGTATAAAAGGTACGTACAAGGCGATGATAATGTAGAAAAGGAAGAGGGTGATGAGAATGTTGAAGCACAAATGTGAAAGCAAACGTTGATGAAAATGTTGAAATGCAAAATATATTGAATGAAGGATTAAAAGTTTACTTGAGGCGAACATTGGTTATTGGTTGTAAATGACATAAAAAAATCAATATTAATTTTGGTAGTGTCATCCACATTTTTACTTTTTCGAGGTAATGCATTCAACACATTCAACAACTTAAAAAATCTACAAGCATCCTTTTGATATATGATTTCCAAAATCTTAAACTCCCATGCCCTTCACAACTTTGTGATGTGAAACGCTAACACCACTGGTGTATCTCATGAACTTTGTAAAATACAAACATGCATAAGCAAGGGCATTGTTTGTGCATGGGAGAAATGAAGCTTGCATTGACCAAATATACAAGATATTTTTTCAACAAATCCTTTGATAGTTAAGGCACCCCATACTTGAGTGCAGGCCCTAATTGATATTCACTTATAACCTTGATACTTAACTAACATTGGTATCTACCTACCTACCATCCAATTATTTACAAGATTCATCTGCCAACAAAGAAAATGTATGAGATAATTTGCAATGCATGAAATAATTTTCAATCTACAAGTTAATTTTTAATGTTGGGTAGTTTTTGGTTTTTACAAAAACCATTGGTCCAAATCTAGATAAAATAAAATAAATGAAATACCCTTTGGTTTTAGGTCCAGGGAATAATTTCAAAAAATAAAACACATTAACTTTAGGGTTGCATCAAATATTATTGATTAATAGTTCTTAGTCCAATGGGTCCACTAATTTGGCTTATTTTTAGGGATGACTCCAAAATTGATTTTTGGGTAGTTTTTATGATAAAAAGAATTCCTACCAAATTCCCAAAAAGTTCCCATGGTGCTCACATCAAATTTAACTTCTCAATGGGTTCCCACAGTTTCCAATTTGTTTCCTAACATGTTCCCAATAACGAGATAAGGAACATACAAAATATTGGTGTAAAGATCATTTTAATGCCACATTGGGGAATGCCCATCTATATTAAAATTTAAAACTAAAACTTAAAACCTTAAAACTTAACTATAGGAACCTAAACCTAGGACCCTAACCCCTACTTAACTTAAAGATTTGGACATTATACAAAAACCTTAAAACTTGTTGGGCTAAGTCCATGTTGAACGATTAATTCCAGTTCTTGGCTAGGGTTCAGTCCATGTAAATTCATTAGGTCTAATTTTTAAACATGGATATAAATTCAACCTATACCTAAATGGAAACTTGGAACCGACCAATATTAATAATTTTGATTAATAAAGGGTTATTCATAGTAATGGGGACCCTAGTGACCACAACTAACAGTTGTCAAAAAAGCCATTGGGGTCCCAATATTTACAACACAAAACCCCACCCAATGAATTTTTTACAATGTTATTGTTAAAAAAATAAAAACCATGAAAGGAAATTTTCTGCTACCTACTAATTTTTTAATTTTAAAATTTGATTTCATAATAACATAAGTTGTAAATGGGCATAACAAATTACTTAAAAAAATAATCCAAACATGTTGAAACTTTATCTATTTCCATACCACTTCAGCAACTTTGACACATGTTTGTTGAAAAATTAATTAATTTTGAAATTTTCATTTCAACAAATATGATATTATTAAAGATTCTATATTTCCTTCAAAAAAATTTGTTCTTTAATTTTTTGTGTGAAACATTTTTAAAAGTAATATAACATGAAAAAACCATGAGAAAGACAAATTTGTGTTGAATCTTAAATCATATTTTAGGCTAGTGATTAAACATTAATTTTAATTACTTTTTACCACCATATTTTCCTCATTTTTTTGTTTTGAATGATCTAAATGACTCTAAGTGTGCCAAGTTGAACTTTTAAAACATTTTTGGAATTTGAAAAGCAAAGGAACAATCTTTTAGGATTTGAAGCTCTCTTTGAGAGCTTAAGTGATGAAACCTTAACAAACATCATGAAACAAAACACCCCGCAAAAGGGGGAAAAAAGAACAAAATGAGAGGACCCAATTCTGAACTATAAGAACAAAACCCAAAATGAATCACTAAAAGGCAAAGGAACAAATCATGTTTTAGAACCCCCACTAATCCTAAAAAAATACTAGAAAGATAAAAGGATGAAAAACCTAAAGGAATAATAAGCTTAGAAAAGCCTTCACCTACAACAATGACACACTTCAAAATAAAGGCAACTTGAGATCTTTACAAAGCTACTAACACCTTTTACTTATAGAAATCACACAAAACAACCAAAGGAGGGCCATTGATGCCTTTTGCTAACCATGCCATGTTAACATATCAATGAAAAAATCGCCGATTTATTGGTGTAGGCAACAAATTTTTTTTATGGCGAGGCAAAAAAATGCATCCACTAGGTGTCAATTGTGATAAAAATTTCATTTGTTTGTGCACCATCATTGTGGCCACCCCCAAATATGAAATAAAATGAAGAACTTAAATAGCCTCGAGTAGGATTGGCAATGATAACATCGGCCAAGGTGTGGATGCCATAGGTTAATAACATGATGTCAACCCATGAACGGAAACATTAAAAGGAAGGTAGTGGAAGGACATGTGTTTGTTCATGCAAAACGTGAAACTTTTGTGTTTTTCATGGTGGAACCAAAAACATCCCAAATGATATTGTGACATCCAATTCATTCCCCACCATGGGGGCAACAAAGAAGGCAAGTTCCCACTAAATGTAAAGGTTGGCCACAAATGCAACAAATCAACTTGAGAGTTAAAGGATTGGGGAGGCTCAACCCAGTGCGTCATGCAAAGGAGAAAACATTTGGGGTTAAAAAAAATTAAGGAATGGTTGTGTAATTTGTTTGAAATGATCTCTTGATGTTGATATATTCCTCTTTCTATAAACTACCCAAAAGGGGGAACACAAGACATCACATCTGAAAGAAGGAGCTTGCAAACCAACTTGAAATGTGTTTAAAAGCGGAACAAATTAGAACTACTAGCATCTATTGCTTCCAATAAGACATGTGATGATCCAATTAGTGGTGATGATAAGTGCAACAGATACCTTGTTCCCCAAATAGGTCATTTGTGCAATGAACTATGTGGAGATGAGGCCAATCCCCCATGAGAAATGGGGAGAGAGGCCTATTGGCGCACCAAGGGGGCCTATGAATAATCCAAAGAGCTTGGGCTTAAGAGTCTCCCTAAAACATGCATGAAGGTCATGCTGAAAGAAGTGAATTGATGTTAAAAGATCAATAGTGAGAAGTAATATGTCATGTAGGAAGGTTTATATGATAAACATTGAAACAATATCCCATAATTTTGCATCTATATGACAAACATTTTCATATAATGCGTACTATAAGAAATAAAAGAAATAGATCCAAACATGATGCCCAAAACCGTGATGCCATCTGAAGGGCAACAAAAATCGACAAGAGGAGGAAAATTAAAAGGCAAACTAGAAGGTAATCAACTTGTGCATGAGTGGGGTTGGATCAAAAGCCCCACATAAGCCAATTGAGACACAAAATGTTCAAAAGCAAGAGGAATGACAATAAGGCAAGTGAAAACACAAGAGAGAAAAACCCTAGTAGAATATCATAACACAAGAAAGTGGGCTAGTGCAAAAAGAGGTTCAACGAATGAATTTCCTTGGTGCATGTCCACCAAAAAATGGATGATGAATAATTCTCCCAAAGAGGAATGGTGGTTGAAAAGAAGGGAACTTGTTGAGCATAAAAGGACCAAACAAAGGGGAAAAATTAAGATAATTGATTTCTTGACATGTGAAGCTTTTAGAAGATGGTTTTTCCAAAGATGGTGTTTAAAACATTTGAGATGTCCATCTACAACATCACCCAATTGAGATGCATGTTTAAAGCAACTAACATGGGCAACATGAATTATATCCTCACATTCGCCCTGAACTACCACACCAAACTAACTAATCATGCGACATGTAAACGAAGAAAATGTCATGAAATTGCAAACATAAAGCTTTGTTCATTAACTAGTATAAGACTAAGTTCACCCATTGCAATCAATTGAATGCCTCCAAAAGGCTTGGCTAAAGCCAACAACTTGGTAGTGACAAAAGCTTGAGCAATGGACCTTGGGATATGAACTGCAATTACATGAGAGCTCACTTGAAAAAAATGTTTTAAGTGTTCATTCATCGACTTGTTTACCTTAATGTCAAACCTACCAAAGTATTATGCTACCTCTTAACATTATTGTTCAAAATTACATAGAAAATTATTCAAGGTGAAAAAGGTTCACATTAAGGGCAACGGTTATATATATATATTTTTTTTTTAATTTGAAAAAAAAGTTGTGTGGTTTCCTAAATTTGGAGATTTATTATTTAAAAAAAATTAAAATTGGGTTAAATTTACATTAAAAAAAACGAAAATTCCCTAATTATTTCCAATTTTCTTTGTTGCCAAGTGGCCAAAAAGTTCGCAAAAAAAATAAAAAATAAAAAATCACTGCTAGGCTAGTAGTAGGTACAAGGTTTGAGTGAAATTAAATTGTGGAGAGCAAACTTACAGATGAATGCAATCATGACTGAAATCATCCAAACGGACAGAAATTCGCATTCATCCAAAGTGCAGGAGTCGACAAAGAACGTCGAGCGAGAGGAGGGAGGGAGGCAGCGAGAGAGAGAGAGTGTGTCGCAGGGCCGAGAAGAGGAAGAAGAGGAAGAGATTGTGAAGAGAAAGTGCGCTTGCGTCTGTCGCGCAATCTGTTTTCCTTCTTCTTGTTGGTGCAGATCTAGCTCTTGTTTGCTACATCTATCTTCTGCGTCCTTCGCAAGAAACATCGGCCCTTGGAAATGGCGCTCGCTCAGCCGGCCGCAAAGAAGGACGACGATCGCGAGGATGACGGTGAAGTGACTCTCTTTGTTCCCGATCTATCTATCTATCTATTTGCCTTCCTTCAACTTTTTGTGCAAGGATTCCTCAGAGGAAGAAGAGAGGTATACAAGTCTGATAGATCTGTAGATCTGGAATGTAAGTGATCAGAAGAATATACGATCTCATGTGATACTCACAATAAGGAGTGCCACTCCTCCTCCTCCTCCTCCTCCTCCTCCTCTGTTCTTCGGATGCGCAGCGGAGTATTCACCATTTTACGGTATCGAGAAGGGAGCTGTTCTGCAGGAAGCGCGTGTATTTAATGACTCGCAGCTTGATGCCAGGCGATGTGCTCAGGTATGTGGCATTGCGCGGTTTCTAATGACTTATTTCTTTTTTATTTGCCAGGATTCAGCTGCGTTTTAGGGTCTGATGGAGGAATAAGAATCTATAGAAGTGGAACTGCTTAGTTGATGATTTTCTGTAGAGTTTTTCATCGGTGGGGAACTGGTTTTTGTACTTGTGATTTCCAGGTGATCACGAAGCTTTTGTACTTGATAAACCAAGGAGAGACCTTCACCAAGGTGAGTAGTAGAGAAGGATTTTTGAAGTGATTTATTTGCTGACCATCAACTATGATTCTCATTTTTTACAGATCGTGAGACAAGCTAGCTTCCCTGTGGGGATGGTTCAGTGCACAATGTAGTTATGCTTGACAATTAGGTTTTTTCTTTTTCATCAGATGGAGGCCACAGAGGTTTTCTTTTCTGTCACCAAGCTGTTCCAGTCCAAGGACATTGGCTTACGGCGCATGGTTTATCTGGTGATCAAAGAAATCTCACCATCGAGTGATGAGGTATTCACTTATGGCAAATAGCACCAGTTGCATGCATTGCTTTTTGCATCAACTGGTGATGGTTTAAGGTTCAACTGATATGGGCACTGTTTTGACAGGTGATCATTGTTACAAGCTCCCTGATGAAAGACATGAACAGCAAGACAGATTTGTATCGAGCAAATGCTATCAGAGTGCTCTGCAGGATCACCGAAGGGGGGTTGCTGGGGCAAATTGAACGGTATCTGAAGCAGGCTGTGGTGGACAAGAACCCTGTTGTGTCTAGTGCTGCTCTTGTTAGTGGCATTCATCTACTGCAGGTAATGTTCTTTGGCAATACATTGACAACTATTTGTCAGGTCCAATGTGCTGTGGTCGTATCAATTTTTTTTCTCTGTTCTCATTTATGGTTGTCTCCTGCCTGTGGGAGAGCAGACCAATGTAGACATTGTGAAGCGATGGAGCAATGAGGTGCAAGAGGCAGTTCAGTCGAAGGCACCTCTGGTCCAGTTTCATGCTTTGGCTCTCCTGCATCAGGTTCTCCAATGGCCTCCTTGTGTCATTTTCCACACGTTTGCAAATTTCATTTTAGGCTTCTTGGTTGCTAATATTTTTGTGGCTATTTGTTAGCGATGACAAGGTAAGATTCTGTTGGGATTACAATCAACAACTTATCTCCATGGATTTAGAACCTGCTAAATCCCTGTTTTTCAAATGAGGCTGGTCATTTTGGTTAATTACACTTATGTTTGTGACATGATTTTTCTGATGGCAGATTCGACAGAATGACCGCTTGGCTGTAAGCAAGTTGGTTAGTAGCCTCACCCGTGGGTCTGTGCGCTCACCCCTCGCCCAATGTCTTCTCATTCGCTACACAAGCCAGGTGAGGTTGTGAAGTTGATAGCATTGTGCTTCAAATTCTGTTCGTCATTCCAGTATGGGGTCTAAGTTTCTGGGTATGATGACTAGGTCATTGCAGAGTCAGCACCAAACACACAGACTGGGGACAGGCCATACTATGACTACTTGGAGGGCTGCTTACGGCATAAGAATGAAATGGTGATCTTTGAGGCTGCACGAGCTGTGACTGAGTTGAAAGATGTCACCAGCCGTGAGCTCACACCTGCCATCACTGTCCTGCAGCTCTTCTTGAGCTCTTCCAAGCCTGTGTTGCGATTTGCCGCTGTTCGTACCCTAAACAAGGCAAGTTTTTGTGCCCTCCTATTCTCTAGTCTGCAAGTTGTAATCTTTATTGTTCTTTTATTTACTTGAATTTGACAGGGTGATCCTCAAAGATGCTGCATTGTTTGTATTCAGGTTGCAATGACCCATCCACTGGCAGTAACAAACTGCAACATCGACATTGAAAGCCTCATTGCTGACCAAAATCGCAGCATTGCGACACTCGCTATTACCACCCTTTTGAAGACCGGGAATGAGTCAAGTGTGGATCGGTTAATGAAGCAGATCACAAACTTCATGTCTGACATTGCTGATGAGTTCAAAATTGTTGTGGTGGAAGCCATTCGGTCCCTCTGCCTAAAGTTTCCACAAAAGTACCGCTCCTTGTAAGTTTCTCCACTCTCAGATTGGAGATCTTGAGTATCAGGTGCAGCTTGTTTTGAAGAAGCTCAGGAGTGGATGTGCTACATGTGCAGGATGAATTTCCTGAGCAACATCTTGAGAGAGGAAGGGGGGTTTGACTACAAGAAGGCAATTGTGGACACAATCCTTATACTCATCAGGGAGATTCCTGAGGCCAAAGAAGGTGGCCTCTCTCACCTTTGTGAATTCATCGAGGACTGTGAATTCACCTATCTTTCTACTCAGGTCAGCTGGAAAAAGCCACATATCTGACTTTGTGCATAGTCATGTTTTGATGTTATTTTGGCATGTTACCAGTGGCATGATTCAGAGATAATGCTCAGGGTGCAGGAGCCATCACTCTCTGTGTAGGTCCCTTTATGTTTTGGGCATAAATGCTTGCTTGCATGGCTGCAAGCTAAAACAAAAATGAAAAAATTTACCCTCAGAAGCTGCTTGTAGTGTGGCTTCATTTATTAGCAATGCCTCTGGAGTGCTGGCTGATATCATGATTGGTCTTCCTATTGCTTCAGGAAGTTTGACAGAAACTCAGGACACAGAATTTTGTCTTTGTGTTTGCCCTAGTTTTGAGCAGATTATTATATACTTGTCTACTCCTACATTCAGGGAAATAGTGAAGTCCATGGGGAGTAATGGCAGCTAGTCACTGCCATTCATGATGCAGGTGATGGTCTGATACTTTGTTAGTGACACACAAGGTTATGACCACACATTCTTGTTGTGTTTGTTGGCTGGAACTGATGCAATGTTGATTTGGGTACCTTGAACGATTTTGTGGAGTTTCTCTTTGCAATCACAACAGTACATTAACATAGCCTGTTCTTTGCAGTGGAGAGTAGTGTTGTCATGTTTGTGATATGTTTTAGAACTGATAGTTGTTTTCTGGCAGATTCTACATCTGCTGGGGAAGGAGGGACCAAAGACTGTCGACCCAAGCAAGTATATTCGCTACATTTACAACCGTGTCATTTTGGAAAATGCAACTGTGCGAGCAAGTGCAGTCAGTGCCTTGGCCAAGTTTGGGGTTGTTGTAGAGAGTTTGAGGGTACATCCTTCATCATCCATCCTGAATATGCAAATTCCATATACAAACATTGTGTTTGTGTTCCTTGTCTTTGTTGCCTGAAATTCACTTTGTTGCATGATTCCTCTGATATTGCATTGCTGTTTGTAATGTCAGCCTAGGATTCTGGTACTGCTGCGAAGGTGTCTGTTTGATACTGATGATGAGGTACTTGGCATCTCTTCCCCTGTCATTCAACTAGGCTGATCCACTGAACAGGCAGCTTGAGAAATTTTGATGAATGTATGCAATGAAGAGATTTTGTCTGGTTGTGCTCTCTGTGAGCACATAGAGGTCAGTTTATGGAAAGCAGCAGAATCTGTTTACCTGTCTATGCTGTATCAGGGTAATTTTTGAAATCCTATTTTGCTTACAGATTTTTCAAGTGTATAATGATTCTGGTCTTGTAGGTGAGAGATAGAGCCACTCTATACTTGAATCTTCTTGGAAATGGTCCAGAGAATGTGAATGAAAGTGCCCAATCTCTCATCTTTGAGAGATTGGATGTGCCATTGGCAAATCTGGAGGCAAGCTTGCAAAGCTATGTAAGTGCACTTTCCCAACCACCCAATGTTGATGGGCCTGCTCCTTAAGGGTTCAATAGTTTTAAGTTTACACACACACATATTTCCTATTTGCTGAATTTCAGAGGATTGGCAGGAACCAAGCGAGAGGCCATTTGATGTGGCAGCAGTTTCAACAGAAGTCAAGCCACAACCCTTCACAGAGAAAAAGGCTCCCACCAGCAAAAAGGCTGGCAAGGATACCAATCAAAAAGCGACAGCCAATGGTGGTGGACTTCCAGGCCATAAGACCAGTGACTCCTATGAGAGACTCCTTAATTCAATTCCTGAGTTTGCTGGCTTTGGAAAACTTTTCAAGGTGCAGTATCACAATGAAAATCAACACCTGTTTGCCATGCAAATAGTAAAGTTTTCCTTTGAAGTTTTTCTGAAGTTTTCTTTAGCATTAAATGGATTCAATTCAAGGCTGTTTTTAGCTCAGCATTCCAAGTTTTGTTACATGTGGTGTTGATTTTGGAATGTGCCTGTGCAGTCATCACCGATTGCTGAACTTACAGAAGCTGAGACTGAGTACTCAGTGAATGTCATCAAACACATCTACTCTGGCCATGTTGTTTTTCAATTTAACTGCACAAACACAATTGCAGAGTATCTTTTGGAAAATGTAAGCTGCTGCATATCCATTTCTGGGCTTCTGTAATTGGTTATGAGGATGATGAACTGTATGGAAATTTGCCAGATTCTGAAGCTGGACTTTGTGAATATGTTGATACTTGCATTCATATTTTGGTGATTATAAAGGTTTGTAAAGGCTCTGATTAGTCACCAGAAGATAACACAGCTTATATGGTCAGGTCTCTGAGCAGTGGTTGATGCATGCAGGTCACAGTGGTAATGGAGGCAATTGATGCCGAGGATTTTGGGGAGGTGGTGTCAAAGCCCCTGGTATCAATGCCATATGGTGCTCCAGGCAAGGTTTTTGTAGCTTTTCAGAAACCAGAAGGAGCTTGCTCTCTTGCAAAGTTTGCCAACACTCTAAGATTCTACGTGAAGGCAGTATGGCCCATACTTCAACCCTTCCAAGTTAATTCAGATTGATGTCTGTGTAATCCTCATTAGAAATAGAAAAAGAGACTGCCCAAGGAAGGAGACTACCCAAGGCATTGTTGCAATGCAGCAGTTACATTCACACCCCATGTTCAAGCTGGAACAGCATCTGCATTGGTGGTTGTTTCTTTAGATTTTAGACAAGCATAGCTCATGAGCTAAGAGAGGAAAGAGATTATTGCCAGATAGGCCCTGCAGTCCCAACTGTTGCGTTCATGTTGTTGGGCTGTTCTCTTCTATCAATTTCTGGTCAAAAGATTTTCAACGAACATCTTCTCACTACTGCACCTTATGTATGTATGCCAGGTGGATCCAAGCACAGGAGAATCTGAAGAAGAAGGGTATGAGGATGAGTACCAGCTGGAAGACTCAGAGGTACAAATCTTCTGTGCATGCAAAAGATTAAACTGGAAAAAAATCTAGTACTGAGGTTATACTTGGAGATGATATGTCTGTTAAAATGTACTGTTATATTCTTGGTTGCAGGTTACAGCCGCAGATTACATACTGAAGATTGGAGTGTCAAACTTTAGGAATGCTTGGGAATCCTTGGATCCAGACTCCGAACGTGTTGATGAGTATGGGCTTGGAGTGAGGGAGAATTTGCAGGAGGCAGTGAGGGCTGTCAGTACCATTCTTGGAATGCAACCGTGTGAGGTGAGCACCATCATCCAAAAAGCTCATTAATTGGAGTTTGATATGATTATATCACTGTCCTGTACTCCAAGGAACTGGAAATCAAGGCATGTTTCTGGTTTTTTTAAAGCCTATATACTCAGTAGTGAGTACAGCCATATATGGTACTATCACCTGGCTATGACACAGGGAGACACTAGTTCAACTTCCAAGCATATGTGTGGCTGGAAGTCGTGTGATGGTTTGGCATAGTTCCCAAGCAGAGCTAGTAAGGTCTCACACTACAGTTTAACACCCCAAATTTGATCTAACTGCAGGGAGCTTAGGGAGCTTTGTGTGTTAGATTGGGAAAAGAAGTATTTAGGTGTGACCTTGATGTGGTAGGTCTGGTTGTTTGGTATTCTGTTGCTTTCCAGGTTGGTTCCTTTCTGTTAATATTCTCACTAGGCTGCTTGATTTTACAGGCAACAGAGGTGGTACCACCGAATGCACGTTCACACACGTGCTTGCTATCAGGAAAGTTTTTGGGTGGTGTTCAAGTGTTGGTGCGTTTATCTGTTGGCATTGAAGCTCAGAAGCAAGTTGCTATGAAGCTGATGGTGCGATCAGAAGATCCAGCAGTGAGTGACATAATACATGAAATAATTGCCAATGCTTGACCAGTATCTTTTCTCCAAAGTGTTCTCCATGAGCCTACGAATGGTAGTCTTAAGTTCATTATTTTTCAATGGGGGTTTAGAAAACAACATTGATACTCCTCTGCTGCAAGATCCACCCTTTCCTGCAGGTGGTCTACATAGTGATTTGTCTAGTGTAACAGTGCACAAGGATTTCTCGGCTTCTCTGTACACGGTATAGTTGGTAAGCTCTCATGTTTCTTGCAGATTCTTTAGATTCGAAGTTTATCTCTTTAATTTGTTTCATCTTAGTGGGCAAGATTTTTGCTATTTAGCCTATCATTGCATTGTATCAAAAGAGGAACTGAGCTGATTCCAGATCAAATGTGTGCCAATTCAAGGCATAAAATCTAGGCTCTGAAATCCAAATTGTTTTTCTGGACCTGGTTGTGAATGGCATATGATGCTATTTTGCTGGGTCTAGAATGTGAGTAGAGAAGAATGACATGTTCTTCTTCTGTAGTTTTTTCCAATTTTTGATTAACATAATCCACCATCTGAAGCATGTTATTCTGACTTAGAAATCTGGGACCATATGTATGATCACCAATATGTATTTCTACATGTCAGTTTTTATCTCACCGGAAATCCCAAGACTCTTTCTGCAACTATCATGTTAGGATGATTTTATTCTGTATACCCTAGCGATGAGCAAGACTGTATCTAAGACAGAAGTCTGAATACTATCTAAGAACCTGGTTCTATCTCTGATGCATCCAATCTCTATTTGTTACAATCCTTATTCTCAAATGATCATGCTCTTGAAGAATTGTGTGTGTTCAGTTCTCATCTCTTTCTTTCTCTTTCCTTTGTTTTGGTTTAGGGAGGCCATTGAATTGTTACTAGGTAGGTACAAAATTAGCAAATGAGCAGACCAACCTCAGTGGTTAGCTAGCAAACTGAAAGCCTATGGAAAAATGTTTCTTGTGTGTCCATCATCCATTCCTGACTTGTTCTTTGATCAGGGTTGGAATCTCAATATTAGTCTCAAAAGTTGCAACCCCTAGTAACCCCTTCTGATGTTAGTCATTGAAATAGTAAAGCAAATATAACGAGGTTGCCATCTGATCAACTTATGCATGTTTAACTAACCACAAATATTTTGGTACACATTAAGTTAAGGGACATCCCTATGACACACTTCAAGCTTTTTGGCATACCGTACTTGTGCAATCCAAAGACATACCCAAAAAGTTGTACTGCATCAGAAGACTTTATAATTCTTTATCCATTTGAAAAGTCAAGTCAGAAGATACTTTGATTACCTTCTCTCTCTTAAGGATTGAAGTACATCTATCTATCGAATTGTAAAGAAATCTCCACAACCGCAAATTTGAAGGTACCATGACAATGAGTGCAATCATAACCTAATGAGAGTTGGCCACGAAGTGTCCAACCATCATCTTCATTGCAAATAGCAATGAAGAACTGCCAGGACTGATCCATTGACTTCATGAGCTCTCAACAATGGGTGTAGATAAGTATATAATGATCTGCCCAAAATCTACACAAACCATTGTACAAAATCTGCATCTTGAGTTTCTGTTGCATTTCTGGAAACAACAGGAAAACCCAGTTATGATGTTGGATAGCACTCAAGGTGTAGATAATATAAGATAATCCAATAGTACCCTCCAAGTTGCAACAAGCTTCCAACAGTGAGCTTCATTTTAGCTTGTCCCTATACAAGCAAGCATCTAAGCCGAACGCATAGAGAGGCCTACATAGGCATGGAGTTGAAGTAAATCATACAATAACAACAAAGCAAGCCTCAGCCATCTTGGGCACCCCAAAATCTTGAATGCTGCTAAAGTTCCTCTTCGGAAAGAGCATATTTACAGAACATCCATGTTACCTTAACCGAACACCATTTTCTTGGTACCGATTTCCACTGACCTCCACACGATTTCCATTCTTGTCAAAAAATCGGCCACCTTGTATAATTTGTGGGAAACCCAGTGCAACTTTCAGGAAAGCAGAGGCTGGAGATAAATAGCTGATACTCTTCCTGGTTCCTTGGACAGCTAAAATACGTGGTGCTAAGCTTGCAGCAACTGTCTCTGGTTCCTCCGCCAAGGTGTTGAAAAATCGACGAGCCACTACAGTTGAATCTTTCAGTAACAAATCTGTCAACACCATACCCGGTGATAAATTGTGCACCCCTATGCTGCTGAGACCTGCCCACCCCCAGAATTGCCTGCCCAGTAAGTGAACAATACCTGGTGCTCAAATATAGACTTGCTGAAACCATGAAGCTGCAACAAGCACACTGAATCACAGTTTTCTACCGCACATGTCCCATTACAAGCTATACAGGAATGACACATAACAGATGGATGGTGTTGTTCAACCTAAAAGTCACTGCCACATTGGATATACAGTGTTGTGGGAACTAGCACACACACTCATGATGATCAAATACTGTTGAGTAAGGCAAATGAAATGAATTATTCCATTATGTTGGTGAGGTGAGCTGGAAGTGGGGTTTTTAATATACCTGCAGCTTGAATTTCACTACTAAGTGAAGATGTCAGCTGTGTCAAAGCAACTTTTGTTGTCTTGTGTGTACATGAAGACTTTGTAAAATTAGCACCCCACTGAGAGAAGCCCATGTTGAAGATGTGATAGATTGGTAGTTCACTGGGTGGCTGGAGCCGCATAACATTAATAGCTTCTCGGCAGCACAGCAGTGATCCTATCACATTTGTCCCACATACACGGACAATTTCTGAGGCCTCCACATCAGCCAATATTTTCTTACTTGTCACCTCCCCTGCAAAAAACCAAATCCATTTGAAAACCATGATCCTCACACTTGAACGGTGGAGTTCCTAAATCACTGATGATTATAGTTTCACTCTCTCATCAAGGTTGAAAATCCACTACTGCACTCAAGTGTAAATACATGAAGAACTTGATTATTTCTATATTGGACTATTTCTATTACAAGTAGTACACTCCAAAACACAGTGAACTATTATTGCATACAATTTTTTCTCTGTTTGGGGACCAAGTACAGCACAGTTGCACTCTAGTCACAACAAGCACAGTATCTAGTGGAGGATTGCTCATTAAGAATCACCATCATTCCTAGTGAGCAAATGAATACCTTGTATGACTGATCCTGCCCAAGACTCTTAGTACATTGATTTGATTCAGATTGAAATCTAATTGTACTTCCTATCATTCAAAGCTTCCAAAACTCTCTGCATCTCCTTGAATGGTTGTGTGAGGGCACCATACCATACCAGCATTGTTGATCCAAATGTCAACAATGCCAAGTTTCTCCACAGCAAAGGAGGCAAAGGCACAAACATCTGCAGCATTGGACACATCACAGCACATTCCATAGACAATTGAGCCTTCATGTTCTGCCTGTAATGTTCGTAATGCTGTTGCCAATTGGTCCTCATTTCGGTTACATATGATCACCTTATGCCCATAGCTCAAAAACTGGTGAGCAAGAGCATAACCCAACCCTTTTGATTCCCCTGTGATCACAATCCCCTTTTTCTTTTGATCAGGTCGTTCAGCTTTATGTTCTCCTGCTGCTTTCTCAACTGCTCTTGGCCTTGCCTGTAAGCAGTAAAAAACATGTCAATGATCTCTCAAATCCCCTTAGATGAGTTGTAGACAGCTCAATTAGAAAGGACAATTTCCTAGAACTAATCTCTACAATCGGCACCATTGTGCAACCAGATTAAAGATGCAAATCTCCAGATTCAAACCCATCAAAGTTTCCTAGTCCCCACGAATCACAAATGTCTTGCAAGGAGTAGAGGAGAAAGAAACTGGGCAGAAGGAAGGCAGACAAACAGAGACAAAGACACATAGACAGACCTATGGAATCAACTCACTTGCACACTCGCATTGTGGCTTCCAACAATACCACAAAACTGCTGGCCTTTGTATTTTCTGCATCTTGCTCCAGCATTGCCACACACCGTCTCCTTCCGCTGCAGCAGCAGCAGCTGCTGCCTGTTGTTGCTATGTCCTCCATGACGAAAGCTTGACGGTGAAGAACTCCTCAGCAACGCCCATGATGATGGGGCCAACAATCCCACAGTCATTGCCATTCCTTCTTCTTCTTCTTCTTTGCCCTGGATTCTCAAAACAAATTTCTGGCAACCAAATTCCTCCAGGTTCGACCACCACCAACTGATGATGTTCCTCAACGAAAAATGCAAATTCCAGAGCTCCGATTCGCTACACCAAAAAAACGATGGAAAATCATTGCAATCTCAACAAAGAAAAGTGAACGACAAAGCAACGAAACCCAATCTCGCGAGAACCAACACATCCAACTCCTGTGAAGAAAAACAAGTTAGGGTTCGGGGGTTAGGGTTTAGGATTTCAAGAAGAGGAATGTTGTTTTGATTGTTTTTTCTGTGTTTATTTCATCATCAAATGAATTCAACATTAAATTTTCAATTCTAGTTTTAAAGCAATTTCCAGTGTTGGGCAGTTTTATCTGATTTAAAAAACTAACCTCTGGTTCTTCAGAATCAGCACCTGTGGAAAACAAATTTCCAACGAAGTTCTGGGTATTTTTTAGGGTTTAGGATTAGCTCAATTCTGCCACAATATTCCAGGGATGAAATGGGCAAAACCAAACACATGATCTTGTGGTCTTCAGTCTGTGGAATCTCCAGCTCAAAATCTCAAAAGACAAATGCGTCCTTTGACATTTTTGTGGAACTTGCGATTCAACTACAGTAACAACTTTGGCAGTTTGAATCCTAGAGCTAGAAATTGTGTTGTAGCAAATCATTGTCAATTGTTAGACAAAAAAACACCCATCCATTGTCGAGAGAATACATGGCTGTTATACATTTCTACAAGATTGACCATATCTGAGTGCTGAAACTCAATTGTCCATGAAGATGTCAAGTATCAACAGCTGGACACAATCATCAAAATAAGAATTTGATCTAAATAACCTTTGACAACTGCATCAATAGAAGTTGAGCTATATTTTGTGATTGTTTGAGAACCTCCATAAGTCTGGTCTCATAACATAATAAATACTGAGTGAGAGCATCAAGGTCTGAACCAAATTGAGCAGGTAAAGTTGAGGACAAACACCATGGCAGTTATTGAATCTTGACAGTTTCAATGCAGAAGCTTACTAAGTATCAAATGCAGAACTTGTAGTCCATTATAAACTTGGTTAGTCCTATAACTTGGTACAATTTTGTCAACTCAAAAAAAATTGCTGGCTCTCATTTGGCTTCACATGAAATCAGCAATGCAATTCAAAGAAACAATCAAATCATTTTGAAGTCCAAATTTTGTCAGGCAATGATCTTTGTTTGTTCTTGTTTACAATTCAATAGTTCTCAAGTTTGCCTTATTTGAATAGAACAGTGCGGAAAAAAAAGGTTGGCAGAAGATACATACAGCTGCAATAGAAATCCTTTACATCTGGTTTTTAAGGGTGCAGGGACCCACTATAGCACAGAAGACAGAATCTGTTTGAGTCCTCACTATCTTCACTTTGAGAAGGGAATTCGCTGAAGGTCTGCTGTTTCAGAAGTAACTTAGGAACAACTTGCAAGGAGGAGCACATGTTCTTGCTATTGCTCTGACTTCACATGTTTGTGAAGCCAGTCAATTTTCTGATACTGTGAAGTTTGAACACCATCAACCCATCATCTTAGGACAAGATGGGTCATCCATCCTCATCAAGAAGCCACCAAAGGTCTGATTGGCAATTTGTTTGGAGTCTTCAGGGACTTTCATTGAATGGAATGGATCATGCACACTGATTGGTTGAAACTGCAGCATCACAGATGTCCCAACTTCTTTGCAAAGTAGATGATGCCAAAGGATACTGTTTGCACAATTCTGTCAGATTACACCTGCTCTTCATCATCCTCACTACTTCTCCAACCTCCAGCTCCCTTCCTCGCCCCTGAAATTTTCCCCAAGTTGGACAATTTTTACAGCTTTGCATATTACTTTTGCTACTTCCCTTAAGCATACTTGACACATTTAAACAACAAGATTCAACTGGAGTCTATCAGATGTTTATACCATTAGCTGCAGAGACTTTGTAAGCTCTGCATATGCAGGAGGCCAACCTGGTGCACTCTGCCATCCAATCAAAACTCAAAGTCAGAGCAATAATGACACATAAACCCAAAACTCACCCCCTACCTGCTGATTATTGTTAGACCAACCACTGACAAGTCTTAAGCCTGTGTTACCCACAGAATCCACCATACCAGCTAAAATTTGGCTTTGATCAGGGGAAATGCTATTACTTTTCACTTCCAGAGGTCTGAATACAAACCAGAGTCTATAGAATCATCTGCAATCCAAGCTTGATATACAGTGAAGCAATGTTGATTGCTATGGACAGCTGATATATCACTATGAAATGCAATGGCATTCATTAAAGTGGTACCTCAATGGCTCGAATCAAAAACCGCTCCCCATCTTCCAGCAAGCACTTCCTGCCTGCCCGTCCTCGAAGTTGACCTGCTGGTGCACCCAGCATGCTGCACTGCCCTGCCTGCACATATAGCCATGGTGGCCCTAGATCAGAATCAAGGCCATTTGTTGGGCTTTTGAGCCATGGTATCATCACTTCATAGCTACATGTGGTGGTGAAGGAGATCAGATGGTGACAAGAGCAAGATACCTATGAAATTGCAGAGAAATATCCACAGCAACAAATGGAAGGCAATTGACAAAGAGTGCAGTCATAACCCTATGGGGGTTGCACACAAAGTGTCCGACTGTCACCCTTTTGAATAGCAATAATGAGTTGCCATTACTACCTATGGACTTCATCAGCTCCTGATGGTGGGTGTAGACAAGTATATAAAAATTAGCCCAAAATCTGGGCAAAACCTTATATAGAAACAGAGTCCTGAGTTTCTGTCACATTTCTGGAATCAATGGGAAGACTCAGTCATGATGTTGGCTAGGACTCACGACATAGAGCTAATTGAAAAAACTCAATACAATCCTCACTCAAGCTGCAATAAGATTGTGAGTGTAAGCTTCACTTTGTTTTAGCTTGGCCCTTTAAAAGCAAGCATCTAAGCTGATGGCAAAGAGAGACCCACATAGAGGGTAGTGGTTGGGGCCTGCTGCACTCTCAACATATCTTGGAAGCTCACCACTGGGGACAAGAGCAAGAATGGGTTCCACCACCACTAATCAAGCACCATCCGGCAGCTGGAGTTTAATCAACAGACAATAGACAGACTAGGGTAAAAGATTTCACAAAAGAAATCTCACATAACAGTAGGTCTTGAAAGCTGAGATAGACCTAAGGGATCTAACCCTTCAAGCACTCTCTTGAGACATAAGAGAATAAGTGCTTTATTGGTGCTGTCAAGAGGGCTTGTATAGTTGGGCTGCTGAGGGAGAATTTGCAGAAAACCCAGAAACAAAGTCAATTCATGGGCATCTCTTCTTCCACGGAAGTAAGGATTATGCACCTGGAGAAGTGTCCAATAGCAGTTTGGCCGAAGACCTGCTAAAGGCTGCAGCATGGACATTGCCTCATTCCACTTTCCATCTGCACAATTCTCCACAAAAGGCCAGGGCTACTTCACCAGGAGGGAACAGTTATTTTGTAATGCCTCATCTGAGGGATTGCAACCTGGTATTAACAACAGCAGCAACACCAAGCTGACCATTGGCTCTGCAGTAACTGTAAATCCAGATAGCAAATAACAAACCACCAAGGCTTACCTTGCATGAAATATTTGGCAGAAGCTCGCAGCTGCCATGCCATGAGATCACAATGAGCAACATTGGATGATACAGCAAAAGGCAGGTCTGATAACTTCACTGGTGTGTCTGGTGTGTTGGTTGCCCAAGACCCACAACCAGAATCATGCTCTTTTGCTTGCAACTGATTAATTGTAAGGAGTTCCCTCTTTAAAGGCTCTCCCATCAATTGCCACCCCCTCCACATTGACTCAGACTCACTGTTTCTTCATATATGTGACATGTTAGGCATTGGCAGGCATGGTGAACAATGCACCAGTAGGAAACACAAACCCCTGCAACATAAACAAGATCTGTGCTAATTCACATTGTCTTTCTGTTTCACTCTGCTGTTGAATTCTCTTCACATATACAAGTAGTCCGTCCACTAGAAGCATGTCCTTGAGGAAAAATTCAAGCCAATCAAATCTCAGTTTGACACATATATCTGTTAGACATCTCATCTCATATTGAGATAGAGGTCTAATATTAATGGACTTCAAGAAACATTGTGTGATGAATATTCATGCATTGCTACTCGGAGAAGTGGAATTAGCCATTTACTTACGTTAAAGTATGTGGGCTTCTTGATGGTTTGCCCAGATGCAATATGAGGAGATGTGCAGAAGTTGAAGATGGATTCGGCACGATTGAATATGCCAACCAAGGATGAAGTAAAGCTGCATCTCCACATCCCAGTTCCAACTGCAGAGTCCCAAGCATGTCCACATGTTCTATTGCTCGTATTGCTGATCAGCCTATGCATTCTACATAGTTTTCCCCAAGAGGAAAAAGTATGTGAAAAAAGTTCTTGACTCACCTGATGATCCATTTCCCAAGAGAGGATGCTGAACAACTACCTTCATACCTGAAACTAATCATGACTTCTACTATCTTCCAATCCTTTCCTCAACAAGGAAGAGTGTACTGAGGACAGTGAATCAGCACATTGGTACACTGCGGTATAGGAAGAGTACCTCAAGAGGCATGCCTGCTGGTACATCAAATGGTTGAGGGAGTGGTGGGAAAGCTTCATTGACAGCCTTTGCCAATATCCAGTCAAGCATGAGCCAATGACTTCTGGGATAAACTGCTAAACCACCACATTTCTGCTTTCCACTCCTATCTGCCACAGGCCACATCCTGTTGCATGCTAATGCCCATTGCTACTTTTTAAATGTCACCTTGCACTCACAACTTGCAATTGTCACCAGAATGAAATGCCACCTTCCATACTTGAATTCAATGAGGATGTCAGAACAAACCCGAGAGTGAGACAACAAGAGTTGCAGTCCAGGACGGTGAATGATGCAGCTCAAGCTCATCAAACTGCAGGCCATCAACCTGTCTGTGTTCACAGATTACAGAACTAAAAAAGGTGCACCAGATAAACCAAACATAAATTATGAACACAACTTCTAGTTCAGGGGTAATATATATCCTAGGGCTTTTTCAGAAACCAACTGCAACTGCATTCACATCAATTCCCATCCAATCCTCATGGGATTGTCTTGTCACTCATGAAGCCACCTGAAGTGGTGCATATCCATGCATTCATCATAAGAATTATTGAGGGCAATGCCATGTATTGCAAGTCCAATTATAATGGTGGAACGAACTAATCCCCTTGTAATTCTCCGTCTGCTGCTGCTTCTTCTTTGTTCTCTCAAGCTTCCCACCAGGGCAAGGCCTTCTATAACAATTTCCAAATGCAGAAAACAGAGGGAGAGAGACAGCACCTGCCATGATTGATCCCACCATGGCTCCGGTGAAGTGGACCTATCAGTGCAACGGAAACCTGGCATGTGCAGCAGCTGGTGGTGCTCAAGCACAGTGACATCTGGCTCAACTACTCGATGTAGCAACTGCTTTTGTTGTATACCAAAAACACCTGATTGCAGCTCTTCTGCAGCATCACCTCCTTCCATCTCCTCCCTGCTCCACAATTGTGGCAAAATTGCAAAGCCATCCTCGAACAAAGCCTTCTCCATCTTCTTTGATCCATCGAAGCTGGAAGCTCTTACTCCTGACAAAGTGCAGAATAGACCGATCTTTAACCCTTTGCCACTACTATGTACACGGCGTAGCACCTTCATTACCACATGACGCAACAAGGAAAACGGAACATTTCTGTCCACAGCAGGAATTGGAAAAAAAGGAGTTCTCACCTCGCAGATGTCCGCGGCATTTGCAGGAGAGCCGAGACGCCAAAACGGGAGATTGAAAGGAGAAAGAGGAGAGCGTCGTAACGCGGAGAACACAACAAGGTTTTGACGCCATCGCCATCGCTCTGCTGCAATTGCAAAGGAGCACTTGTCGAAGTCAAGAATCGAACCCGCGACCATTTGGGAGGCAAGTGTGAGCTTAATACCTTACCTAGCCTACCTTCAAATTCGCCCCGTTTGAATTATAAAATCATATAAACAGAATTCTTACAAATTCCGTAAGATTTTTTGATGAATTGTACAAACAAACAGGGGTTTTTTTTTTAATGAGAAAATTTGGCAAATCTTAGGGAAATTTTGCACTAAAATATTGGCAGAATTGGAATTGAATTTGATAAATGTGCATTTGGTAGTTCAGAGAAGTGCACAATGAATTTTGATTTTTGTATGCAATAAGTTTTAGCTTAAAAGGTTTCCCTTAACATTAAAATTTATCCTTATTAAAGTCATCATGGCATTGGGCCAGCCTTTGATCTCTCGAGCTAAGTTTAGAGCTATCCTTAAAAGTCACCATAGGGACCAAAAAGCCAAATTCAACATGAGATTGCAAATTTCAAAAAATACCTAGAACTAGACACACACATAAAATTCACTCATCATTAGGACCAAATTATTAAACTCAACATGAGATTGCAACTTGTTATAAAAACCTCAAATTAGACGCACATGTTGTGCATTACTATACCGACACTTACACTTGTTGATGGCCACACACCTCAACAAAATAACATCATGATACCCAAAATGGTGCATCAACCCAAATACCTAAAAAAACTTACATGCAAACAACAAACTACAAGAATCCAAGTCCAAAACACATAAAAACATGAAATCACACAAAATATGCAAAATGAAAATTGTGAAAACACATAACAACTACAAAGCAAAAAAATAATATCCTAAAATTTCAAATCACCATGTGAATTAATTTAATGAACTATTTATCATCACTATGTGAATCAAATTAAAAAATATAACTAGAAATGTGTGATCAATTTCATTATGGAACTATGTAAATGTAATTAATGTTACAATGCAAATAATTCAAAATAATTTTTTGTTTTATATATTTATGATGACATTATCCAACATCATGTGAAATGGTGGTCAAATGATTAAGGCTTTGGATTGTTGGAAAAAACATGAAAGTTCAAACCTCATTTTTGACATCTTATGATTATGATTTGCATGATTTTAAAGTAGTCATGAAGATGTTACAAATAACAATAATAATACACGAGTGGTTGCAATACAATGTTTTATGTTATTAATTTAATTTTCAAATTATATCCCCATTTTATTTTAGAAACCTTTTTAGAATTACAATCATACATACAAATTAAATACACATAACTTACATAGAGCTAATGGGTATTGCATATATTAAATGTCTATTTTGTAATTGAATTTCTACAATAGAAATACAAGTTCAAAAATCAAAATCCATAATTCATTCTTACTCCAACAAAACAAAGAATTACAAAATGCCCAAAATCGTATTAAAAAAAACAAAGTGCCCATTATTAAGAATATGTTCAAGAAATGTGTACCCTCCAAAACTACAATAAAAAAAACTAGTAAATAATAATATAACCAATACTTCTACTATGTATTCTACTAGTAACATATGATACCTTTGGCCTTTGGCCTATGACTTGAAAATAATAAGGAAAAAGATCAACTTTTAAAGGTGCATTCACACTTGGTGTTAAGGACTTTAGTATTAAGTCCCCTAATAGTCATTTTAGGACCTAAACCTATTCACCACAAAAATTTTATGTTAAGTTGTTAACATGCACTTTTGTGGTGTATTCACACTTGATGTTAAGTTAGTGTTAAAATGAAATTCTAGGTGGCAATCCAATGTTAAATAAGGGGTGATAGCTTAATGTTTAGGTGAAACTTAACATAAAACTTTCATGATATCTAGGTTTAAGTCCGAAATAGTTAGCCTAGTGTTAGGGGGACTCAACACTAGAGTCCCTAACACCAAGTGTGAACACATCTTTAAAATATTAAACATTGGGTGCCACCTAAGATGCCACCTAGATTTTCAACAAAAAAAAAAAACATTGATTTAACATTAGGTGTGTGAATGCACCTTTAGAAGGGTTGGTCCCACTCTCTCAAGTGACTCATGGCTTCTACAAATCCCAAGAGTTGCTATAGCTAGCCAAGAAAGGGGTTGTCACTAGTCGTCACTAGCCTACCTTGAAGGATATGCCAATTGGGTGAGGAGGAATGGAAGCAAAAATGAGAAAAGAGTTTTTTTTTGAGAGTAGAGAATTTTATTTCATCATAAATCAACTCATTTTATTTATTTTCATCACACAAAAATCAATTCAAATTTTGCAGCCAAAAAAATAAAAACTAATAAAAACTAATAATAATGCTTTGACCTAACATAAAAATTGAAATGATAAATGTGAAAGATTAATTTTTCTTATTTCTTCGGCCTTTGTTCATAAGGAGGAAAAAATAGAGCAAGAAAAAGGAAAAGGTGAAAATTTGTACTCAGTGCGTCGATAAATTTAAAAAAAAAAAAAAAAAACACATGTAAACAAATAACCTTCAATAATACTTAGATATGCAACAATGCACAGGTTTTTTTTATTAAAAATAAAATAAAATTAGAAAATTTATTTATTTATTTATTGCGTGAGTTGTGAGCATCTCAAGACTCTAAATGACATCAGGTTCTTGAAAAAAAAAATATTAATTTAAAAAAAAACTGCAAAACAAAACTGCTACCAAACCAAAATTAGAGTGCGCACTAGAAACGTGACCCAAAAAAAACTCAAATTGTTCCCCTTTTTTTCCTCCCCCCCCCGAGATTTCGCGATTCTTATTCTTTTTTTATATTCAAAATACAGAATCTTTAGTGGAATATTCCCTTTTATGGCTGACCCAAAAAAGCGGGAAGGAGAAAATTTAAGCGAATGCTCGGACTTGCAGTGTTTTTGTTTTTTTTTTTTTCCCCGGGTAATTTTCGCATTTTGGCGACCAAAGTGAAACCCAGTGCGAATGGTAGTAGAAAGGCTTCTTTTTTTTCGGGTTCGAAAGAAAGGTGAAAATCGCCATTTTTTGAAGAAAAAGAAGTTACAAGTCGCCATATTTAGACAATGAGTTTCTTCTATTCGTCGCCAGAACTGGGCGGGAATCTTTTTCTTAAAATCTACTTTATTGTTAGATCTATAGCCAAATTTGGTTCATTCCTCTTGTGGATGATCGCCAGAAGCAAAAAAACGAAGGAAAACACAAAGACCAGAAGAAAGCTCAGGAACAGCAGCAACAAAGCTTTGAGCGAAGCAAGCAGCGGAGCAATGGCGGCGGGGAATGGCACGCCAGCGGCAATAGTAGCAGCGGCGATGATGGAGGAAGGTCTGGGGATGGGAACAGTGAATGGACATGATAAGGGAAATTTTTGGAGCTTGGATCAAAACATGGACAAACCTCTGGGACTGGAAGCCAACCGCGTGCAGAGCATGCAGTACCGGAAGGTGCGTGAGCATTCGTAATTGGTGCTAGATCCATCCTTTCTCTAAATTTTGCTTCTCCAAAACTCTTCTCTGAATAGTGCTTTCTTCTGCCGTAATTTGTTCAGTTTCTCGGGAGGCTTGAATGAGTTTGCTTTGTGAAAACGAATGAAAAAGGAAGAAGCCCGCAACGGCTTGTGCAATTGCGGCTCTGTCTGTTGTCAATCCACGAGTATTGTTGTTGAGAGTCGGAATTTGTTGATGGTTCTTTTTGAGGGAGTTCGTCGCGTATTCCAAAACATTCGATAGACAGCAATACCGTTCTACAAAAGAGAGAATTGATGAATGTCTGGAAGAGCAAACCTGCAGTGGACAACTGGAATTCCTTGGCTTTTGTTGCGGTATTTTTTAGATACAAACGATCTCTGTAGGTGTTATTGTTTGTGTGCCGCCGCAACAGTCTGCGACTGTTACTTTCCCCCTGGCATGCGGATGCTGCAGTTTTCCAATTTCAACGTTCACAGATCTTCAGTAATTGGCTTGTTTCCTTGAAGGCAAAAGATAGATTGCATCGTTGTAAGTACTGATCTAGCAAATTCAGACGATTTTTATTTGCAGGTCCTGCCACTAGGAATAATCTTGCGCCTTGCATATCAGAGTTTGGGAGTGGTGTATGGAGATGTAGGCACTTCTCCACTGTATGTATTCCAAAGTACATTTCCTGATGGAGTCACAGATGGCCGGGACATCCTTGGAGCACTCTCGCTCATCATCTACACCATCACTATCATTACCCTTGTCAAGTATATGTTTATTGTGCTGAGAGCGAATAACGACGGAGAAGGTGCCACAATTATGCTCAATATACTACACTTCTTGTTCTTTTTCCGTCCATCAAGCAGATCAACTTTTATCTGACCAGCGATTTCCTTTTACTTGAGATTTGCTGCAAACTGCAAGCTTCTTCATGACCGGAAGCAGCTGCCCCATGACCAAAAACCAATGTATGAGGAATTGAAGTCGAGCTCTCAGTTTGGACATTAATGGGGAAATTGTCATGTGTTTGTACCTTAGGCTCAGGAGTTCACACTCCTGAGGCAACTGACTGACTGGGCATATGTGTGTTGTTTGTTTGTTGTGGACACCCTGCAGGGGGAACTTTTGCGCTGTACTCACTGCTTTGTAGGCACTGCAACATAAGTGCACTGCCAAATAAGCATCCCACAGATGAGGAGCTCACCACATTCGTTGTCAACTGTGGCAGCATCAAGAAGACTTGGCTGCAGAAGAAACTGGAGAGCAGCAAAGTGCTTCAGAGAATTCTTTTCATAGTTGTACTCTGTGGCACCTCCATGGTGATAGGTGATGGCATATTAACCCCTGCAATTTCAGGTAACCTGTTCCTACTTAGCTAGACTGTTTCCAACCTTGATCTCATTGAAGGTTGTCAGTCTGTCCAGAAGGTGGCTGCATTGTAGTACCAATCATTTGTGCTGGAATTGATGGCTGTTGTATTGAGGCAGAAGTTGCTTTTGTTGGGCAGTTCTGTCAGCAGTCACTGGAATTAAAGCTGCATCATCCCACCTGAATGACAGTAAGTCCTCTCATTTCCTTTAACATGAGTAAGAGTTCTTCTCCATTAGAGCAGCCTTCCTTGGTCATAGATTAGAGATTGGTGCTAATGTTTGTGACTGGGTTGCCCCCCTGTTAGCAGAGATGATATTCTCACAGGCTAGTCTTCAAACATCTGCGGTGCCCTTTTTTCAAAGTCATTTGTGGCACTGTGCATTTTTTTACTCTTTCTCTTTTTTTTCTATCTTGCTTGTTGCCTTTTGTATCTGAGGTTGTTGGTGTGGTTCTCCAGTTTTTCTCTGTGTCTTACTTTCTACACCTCCACAACTCAAAGCTAGATTGGATGTAGGAATGACATAAAATCTTGGCTACTTTGGCAGATGTGGTCACACTTATTTCACTGGTCATCTTGGTGCTTCTCTTCAGCGTGCAGCGATTTGGTACAGCCAGGGTTGGGGTCATGTTTGCACCAGTATTCCTGCTGTGGTTTATTTCCATTGCAGTCATTGGAGTATATAACATAATCAAATATGACAAAGCCATATTTAAAGCATTTTCTCCCCTCGAAATTATCCATTTTTTCAGGAGGAATGGAAGAGCAGGATGGATACATCTTGGAGGCATTGTGCTATCCATAACAGGTAAGCTACAGGATGCAGTTATTCAGCATTTCGGTTGTTTCTTATGATGATTGCATAACGGCATGTTTGTCAGGTTGATTCATGCAATTGAGGGAGTTTTGTGGAACTTGAATAATCGGTAATGCATGTTGAAATAACAGCTGTCAAACAATGTTGCTGTTGCCTGCTTTTCAAAAGGAGGAGTGGCTTGCACAAGGTGTTTGGCTTTATTGTGGGTTGTATTCTGCAGGGACTGAAGCTATATTTGCAGATTTAGGCCACTTCACTTTTCAATCCATACAGGTGAGCTACATAGTTGGATGCCATTCCAGCATGTAAATAATGCATTCTCTAAATTGCATCGTTCCACTCCATATGTCAGTAGATGACATCAATGCTAATAGTTATGGTGGGGGGCCTTGTTGGGGTGTAGATTGCCTTCACTGGCTTAGTCTATCCCTGCCTTTTGCTGGCATATATAGGACAAGCTGCATTTGTTTCCAGAAATCTTGAAAGTGTTGGTGATGCATTCTACAGTTCTATCCCACGTAAGCTATTCTTACTTCTGAATTTCCTACTTTTCTTTACTGTAGTTGCAGCTGTGGAGAATTGAGTTCTTACAGAAGTATTATTGCTGTTGAAATATATTGGTTCTGTAATCTGGTGGGCCCTGTAGAGCATTCATGCCTCATGTTTGCTTTAGATGATATTGGGCATGTAAAATGAGCATATACACACACATTTCTGTATGATACAAGCAAAGTGGGGTATTCAAGTGTGAAATGCTTCACTGTGGTATTGAATGGTCGCACCTAATGTGTTATCTTGTTTCTGCCATTTTCTTCAGATAGACTCTATTGGCCAATGTTTGCACTTTCAACAGTGGCAGCTGTTATTGGAAGTCAGGCAATTATATCTGCCACATTCTCGATAGTAAAGCAGTCTGTAGCCTTGGGTTGGTTTCCAAGAGTGAAGATTGTCCACACGTCAAACCAGGTCCCAGGCCGAATCTACATTCCTGAAATCAACTGGATGTTGATGGTCCTGTGCCTTGTTGTTACTGCTGGTTTCACAAACACCAGTCAAATTGGGAATGCTTATGGTATGACATTTTCCTTTCCTATTGTGATCACCTTGCAAACTAATTAGGTTAGGTTTTGGATGTATATCAAATTCTTTTCGGACACGCATCAAGTGCTAGCTTTGTGGATGTTGGCTCTTGTTGGGTGTGCTAAATTTGCCTCCCTGATTTGATAGTTTGTGACATGGTTTCGGATGTCCCTGCTTCTCACCTCCTGAATAAACAACTTAACCCAATTACATCTGTGCTACTAATGCTGACTAATTCCTATCTTACTGTGCAGGCATTGCAGTCGTTGCAGTGATGCTGGTGACAACAGTTCTTCTGACTGTAGTGATGATAATAGTGTGGCACAAGCCTATATTTGTAGCCTTGGCATTTTTGATGGTTTTTGGAACAATAGAATCAATCTATGTCTCATCTGCCTTGTACAAGGTGAGCCGAGGAGGATGGGTGCCGCTGGTGATAGCAGTTGCAGTGGGCAGCATCACATATGTGTGGCACTATGGTACTCTCAAGCGCTTCGAGCATGAGATTCAAAACAAGGTCCCTATGGGATGGTTGCTGGGGCTTGGCCCAAGCCTCGGTTTGGTGCGTGTCCCTGGCATTGGCCTTGTGTATACAGACCTAGTCCATGGAGTTCCACCCATTTTCTCCCATTTCATCACCAACCTCCCAGCTATCCACTCCACTGTGGTCTTCGTCAATCTCAAGTACTTGCCTGTCAGTACAGTTCCACAAGAGGAGCGCTTCCTCATCCACCGCATTGGTCCCAAGGTTTACTCCATGTATCGATGTGCTGCAAGATATGGCTACAGAGATGTGCACAAGAAGGATGATAGGTTTGAGCAACTGCTTATAGAAAGTTTGATTACCTTCATTAAGTTTGAGGCATTGCAAGGTTCATCTGCACATGAATCATTAGCAGCCAGCTACACTCCAGACGAAGAAAGCGTATCATCCATGCACCAACCCACTGGGGCCATGAATAGTCCTGCAATGCCAGGAGTTTTGAACTTGCAGGGTGATAAGTTAGACACCTCCACACTTGAAGGTTCTTCCACTATATACAACCCCGCCCTGTTAAATCCCTCCCAGGAGATTTCATCAATTCACAGCAGAGATGTTCAAATTCCAAACAGTCAAGGTGTTGACACAACAAGCCGAGATGAGACAGCCTTCATTCTGAAAGGTAAAGATGCAGGAGTGGTGTACCTTCTTGGCAACAGTGTTGTCAAAGCAAGGACCGACTCCAGCTTTGTCAAAAAGTTAATAATCGACTATGCCTATTCCTTCTTACAAAGGATTTGTAGGGATAGCCATGTGACATTGAACATCCCACATGAAAGTCTTTTGCAAGTAGGGATGGTATACAATGTATGATTTACTCAAAATCTTGCGCAGAGAAGAGTTCTTGCAGGCTCCTAGGCTGGACAGCATACGAGGGCAGAAGAGTGTGGGGACTGGAATGGGTTACCCATACTGAAAACTCAGTGAAGATAGCAGTTGTGGAATTAGTTACTGCTTACTCCCAACGTTTTTGGTTACTAAGACTTGTACAAAGCACACATTGGGTCTTACTGGACAAAAAGCATGATGCTATAAACAATGGAGGCACTCAGGACACACAAGATACCTCCCAAAAATTAAAACACATACAAGAAATTGGAAGTTGCTGTCATTGACTAGATGTCAGACCCACTTTAGGAGGTGCCCTCCAATTATACTAGTTAAACTTCCAGAGTGCTTTACAAGGCTTTTACAAGGTCCAAAAAATTGTTCACCTGCTGTGTTCTTCAATGGCCACTTGCTATTAAATCACAGTGTCAATTTGATAACATGTAGATAAGCATGCTACCATGTCAGTGCAACTACTGCCACTGTGTTCCATAGGACAGTATTAAGTAGTGATTTACAGCACAACCCAATAGTGTTGTTCAAGCATCTCCATGGAATGATTGAGCAATTTTATTTCTATTGTTTAACAGGTTGTATTTTACCATTTACTTGAGGTGATGGGCCTTAATAGTTCACAACCTACTTCAAGGTAGTTGTCGGCTACTAGATAACAAATGAATTAATGGATTACAAGCAGTAGATTAACTCACAGAACTCACCATTACTAAACTTCCTTCCACATGTTCATATTATGGGAAGTACCTCGGTCAGCCTTGCAGGGTTGTTGTGCTGGGATGCAACCTCTGCTGATCATTCGAATGCAGCTCATCTGTAAAGCTGAGAACCTCCTTGCTTGTTATGCTAGGAAGACCCTGCTGTCACAGCATCACACCTTGGACCTCAGGCTCTGCCCTTGGTTGCAAGGGCATAGTGCCCTGACTGCAGGATCTTCCTATACCTAAAGAAAAAAGGCTAATCAGCACTTCAGCACCAATATAGGTAGTCAGAAAATCAGGAGTTTGTCTACTTTCATTGCTGCATCATTTCTTGGGTTTACTTCTTTGGTGAAATCTTCTCATCATTCTCTTACATGACTAATCAATTTATTATTCTGCTCCAAAACGAATTATGGGACTGAATCCCAAGAAGCCAACTATCATCTATTTGAATAACGTCAACAAGCCATCAAGACACCCACCACAAAGCCCCTTGTGAAGCAAATTTGCCAGACCTATAACTGCCATGTGTCTACGAAAATTATTGTACATCATAAAATTTAATAAATAAAACATAGAAATCATTACAGTAGGCAATTTGTTTCTGACAAATATGTTCAGATGGAACTCTCAAGGTAATTGCATGCCAGCAGTCAATCAGCTATAATTAAGCAAGATTTGTTAGTTAGCTGCTTGGGCTCTCATCAATTTCTTGAGGACAGATGATTTCTGCTTACCATACAAGCATTTAAAAATCAGCATGGCCCGATTCTGCACATCATTAACTACAAGCTTACTTGCACCCTGGTCTTCAAACTTCTTCAGCCAAAATGCTGCAAAGACTAGAGCATTTCCATCACCAGGTGCAGCAGCAGTTGTTGCATCAATTACCATCTCTGGTGGTGGCAATTTTAGAGCATGCTTACCCATTCTCTCAAGGTTGAGGTATCCAAACCAGTATGCGATAAAGAAGGATGCACGGATCAGCTGCTGCTCATAAGCATATGAACCATTTGCCTTCAGTAGATGCTCAACTTTAATAGCAATATTAGCCATGTCCAAGGTTTCACTCGTACCTGGTATAAAGGTCTCGTTCACAGCCCATAATGACTGAAAATGCTTGCCAATATGCTCCAATGACTCTTTCAACCTTGTTTCTAGCTCACATCTTGCACAAGTACACTGAAACTTCCAACTGTCTTGTTCCAGAAATTCTTGTCGTATCTGAAGAGGTAGCATTGAATTCACATAAGTAAAGGTGACTTCCTCCCCTGCTTCCAGTTGGCGTGATGCATGTAACAACAGAGCATCTCCAAGGTGCAGTCTCGCAGAGGTGGGGGTACATGAGTGATTGACAAATGACGGCAGTGCCCAAAGCCCTAGGAACTGACCCTGCTGCTCTTTCGTGGAACTTTTTGTGAGAGCTGGTTGAGTACAACACCCCGATTCATCAATGGCATTTTGCAAAAGCAATCCCATAACTCGGCGCACTGACATGTCTTGAGCTGAGTGCAATTTGGTTTCACCCCACTTACCACCAGATCTGAACAGATCCATGGGTGGCAATTTCTCATTCCCAGGACATTCAGAATCTGAAAGGCAGCTCAAATGTTGCAGCCATTTTGGTGACTTGAGAACTAGACAGTAAATCTTTACAAGGAGGTCATCTCTGAAACTAGCATTTGAGCGGCTTGGACAAGCCTCAAAGTTTTCCAAACTAGTGGTGTCACTGCGCACTATTGCAAGAGCGTTACTTACCAACAGGAGTTCTCCTACCCCAACATCTCTGGTAACAAAAAGGCCTCGTCGGCCTGTTGTGGTACTTATCTTTATTTCCACTGGTCCCACATAATCACTGCACTCTGGCAGACTTCCTTCACAGCCACTCAACAGATGCTTAGATAAATCATAAACACCCTGTTGGATTTGCTGCAAACATATTTCACTCTTTTGAAGTGCACCTTTGACATCTTTGTCTTGAGAAACAAGACCAAGGGCTTCCGAGAATGATTTACAAGCTTGCTCATACTGTTCCAAAGCATGGAGAGCCCGTCCTTTGCGGTAAATGCTCTTCAGATGGCTGGGATCCAGCTTTAATGCTTCCTCTGCATCAACCAAAGCTTTCTCGTAGTGCTGTAGCTTCATCCAGGCAGCAGCCCTGTTCGAATATGCTAGCATTACTGTGTCCTGATCCACTAACGCAACTGATTTCACTGTTGCCTTGTTGGGAATAGCATGGTTACTACTGCCTGGCTTCTTCTTCTTTTTGCCCCGGGGTGCAGGTGGCTGTGGCTGCTTTGCTGGTGATACAGACAGCAATGATTTCCTTATGCACTTAGAATAGAAATCTATGGCACCCGCCCAGTCATGCTTTGCAAAGAGACGGTTTCCTTCAGTCCTCAGATCTGCAGCATCCAATTTGGTCCATGGTGGGTTTACCTCTGAAGGGAGCAGCGGGGGTCCCTCCGACAAGATCACCACATCGTCCTCGGAGTGAACTCGCAAGGCCACAGACTCGTCCGGCAGATCCGATAGAAAAGGATTCCTGATGGCAATCTTCATGCCTTTCCGGTATCGCATCTGCACTTTAGCCCACGATGCTGATCCATCCAGAGACGAATCGTCGATCATGACTCGCGCCGCATTCCCGTCTTCATCTTCGACCAAAGTTTGGATCAAGCTCAGGAAGAAAGCTTCCGCACAAAGGACGCCATACAGCACACGGCCGTGGTGCTGCTTACCCACCTTGAGTTCCACCAAACGGATACTCGTCATCCCCTTGGGCAGCAAACCCTGCTGCTGATGCTGCTTTTTGCGCGACATTTTCGCCGCTTCTGCTGCCACCACACCGCTGCTCTCGTGACCATTCGAAGAAGCAAAACCGGCGTCCTGCAGCTTCATCAGCTGCCAGTCCCGCTCCAACTCCTGGAAACGGCGCATGAAGCGGATGTGCGCTTCCAGCAACCCATCCTTGTTCCTGGAGAGCGACGCCTCCACCAATGATCGGTCTGAAGGCGCACGGTATGCATCAAGCCCGTAGAGCTGCAACACACCCAGCTCATTCAGAAGCTCTCTGCCCATCTCATTGCTTTCCATTCTGCGCCCACCTTCTCCAGCCCCACAAAACAAAACAAAAAAAAAGAAGACGCCCAACAATCAACAAACTGCCAACAACACCAACAAAAGAGCACTGGCAACAACAAGAACAACAACAATCACAACTTCTTCTTCGTCTTCTACCACAAATGCGTCGCAAATCGCGCCTCAGGCAAAGCTCGCATTCGTTGAGGGAGGATAACCAAACACTACGAAACCCTAAATAGGAAAGAGAGTAGGACGCCTACAGTTCGACGACTTCCATAAGACCAGCATTTTTTTTAACAAGCCAAATTTCGCCAAAAAAAAAAGAAACTAATTTTTTTAATTCGAAAATCAAGTGTTTTTGGACGGTTTCAATCGCCATAAGTGAGGAAAAAAAAAATCTCTGGTTGGTTTTCAATGTGTAGCCATGAACATACATACACAAGGTGGACTAAAAATTTGTATTACATATCTGGTTTATAGCCAGATTTGGCTAAATCTTCTTTAAAACAATCCAGTTTTTAAACATGTTCCTATGGATGATTGCCATTCAGGTTACATTAAGAAATCCGTTTAAAAAAAACACTAATCCACATGTATTTCGAAATTTTATTTTTAAATAAATTAAATTAAATTAAATTATTTATAAAATAAAAACATTAAGATCTGGGGTGGTAGATTTAACAATTATTAAAAATTTCATGTTCAATAGAGATTTTGGTCACTACCATTAGTGATCATCATCATCAGATGATTACGTCATATAATGCATGGTCAACAAAATGACATAATCTATCGCACCATACCTTAATGTCATTGTCATGACCACATTAGATGACATCATAATCTTTTGGTGATGATCATGTGAGTGACACTCATAAGATTAGTGACCCAAATGTATGACGAAATGGTCAAGCCCTTGGCCCCATTGGGTTCGTATGGTACATGACATTAAGGTCTAGGATGATAGATTTCTCCATTTAGAGAAAAGAAAATTGTGCTACATTCTAGTCATTAGTATGGGTATGGTTCTCATCACAAGATTATATCATATAATGTGATCAAGAAAATGACATTTTTTTTGTCACCCCAAACCCTAATTTCATGGAATGGCCTTGCCCATTATGTTGGGTGTGTGTGTTGTTTGTCTTCACAAGTTTGCTAGCACCTTACTTTTAACACAATGGGTAGTGGGGAGCTTGACCATTCCATATTATAAATAATCAAGTGAGTCAATTGTTTTTCCACTTCTTTTCTTCTATTGAAATTTTTGGAGGTTGAGATAAGAGACCGAGTCAAGACATGTAAGTTGTGAGCTGACTAGATTGGATGCCTCAATTGATTGAGCTTTGATGGTTTCTTCTATTAGTTGAGGGAATGAAAGTCAAGGTTCACGGACTTAAAGGTCTTTCACAACTAGTGTTTTAATAAGGTAAGAGGAAGATACCTATTGTTGTCATGGGTCTCCCATACATCACAAGAGTCCATGCTCAATGAAAGCTCAATTTGTGCAAATTATTCACTCATTGCATGTTATGAATAGTGTCACTAAGCATCCATTGTGACAAACATCACAAAAAAATTGCACCTAAGCATTAACTACATCACCTTTATCCTTTTCTCTATATTAAGTATTTTATGTATAATGTTTTTGTTCATTTTTATTTTTCCTTCTAAAAGACCCCTTTGCTTTAAGCTCTCTTGAAACCCTCCTTTGCTTTAAGCTCTCTTGAAACACTCCTTTGCTTTTTCTATTTTTCAGCTTTTCAAAGTATTCAAGCGTTTCAACTCTTTGATTTTCAAACTCTATTCTCATAGCATTGTTCTTCCTTGTGCTATTTTTTTCATGACAAGGTCACATTCTCATTCTCACATATTCTTCTCTCTTCTTAGTTATTTTATTTTATTTTATTTTTGTTCTCATGTTTTGCTTCAAGTTCAATTCACATGGTTTTTTTTTTTTTTTTTGCATTTTTTTTTTTTTTTTTTTTTTTTTTTTTTTTTTTCTTTTTTTGTTTTTATTTCTTTTTTTTTGTTTTTTTTTTTTTTTTTGGCATTATGTTTGTTTTTCCCTTGATATTCTTGTTTGTGTTTTGATTGCGTAGACTTTGAATTTGCATTGCATTCAATTTAATTCACACATTCGTATCATGAATCATTGTAATACACCTTTTAAGTTTTTTGAATTTTCAACAATCTATTTCTTCTTCTTTTTGTTGTTAAAGTTGTTTCTTATCTACACAAAATTTGCGCTTATGTTATCACACTATAGTTAACTATTGGCTCTTTCATTTTATATTAGAATTTTTGTTGTTTCCCTTTATAATGTCATGAAATGATCATCCAAAAATGATTATACTCATATTCCATGTAATTTTATTGATTAAAAAGGTGCTAGATGACTTTCATCAATAAGTCCTACAATTTCAAACTTTTTTTTATTATTGAACTCAACATCAACAATTCAAAACAATTTCTTGAATCTTGGTACATTCTTATTTTTGTTACATTGCATGAGTACCTTATGTTTTGTGCTTTCAATATTTTGTCACCTAATATGAGTCATTTAATGAAGCTCAAAAGCAAAACTTGGTTATCCAAGTTTCTTTTATTGGCGTTTGATAAAATGCATGGATAGAAAAATTTCGCATGAATAAAAATACAATGTTCAAAATTGTAGAGTAACTTTCACCTTGCATATAGAAATAAATAAAACACATGGTATAGGAAAAGCCAAAGATGTTCCAAATTAGTGATGTGTGATTTACAAATTAGCACATGTTGCAAACTTTCAAGCATATAATGAGTTTTTTATAATGGGCAAATAAATAATTTCACTCATTTTGCACAAATTTGTGTATGTCATGATGATGTTTACAATAATTTGATCATTTGGCATACAAAGGGGGAGATTTTAGTTGTTATGAAAGATTTCAAGAAATGTGTGGTTCATATAATATTCATTGAATGTCATGGATGCCACACACATTCCAATTTCAAAACCTCAATGTGAATTTACAAAAACTATTATAAATGGTTGTTGCATTTTCAAATGAGATATATTAAACTATGACAAAATAATTATTAATGTGTTTATTGTTCTTTTAAAAAGTGTCACTAACTCCAAGATATTGTGCAAATTTATTCCATACAAGAATGAACAATATATGGGTCATTTATTCCTCCCACCTTGTTATTCACCTTACATATTAAGCAACAATGGAATACACTTTGATTTTTAATACCATAGTACCTTATTTAGTTCACCATTCAAGTGTGAAATATTTATTTTATTTTTCAAAATCAAGTTCAACAATGAAAATTTAAATTAAAAAAAAAATCAGCTTGATATTATGCCAAAATAAACATATTCAACAATGATGTTAGTCATTACAATATTTTCCATAAAAAAATCTCATTTAAAAAAATCTAAATGATTTTCTCTCCTCACCAAAATTATTGGTTATGAATAATAGGGTCTCCAGTTTATTTAACAATTTAAATGAGTCATAATATACATTAAAACTACTACTAAGCATTGGTAAATGATTGATTAATGATTCACTTAAACCTATTAGATATCAAATAATGAAAAAATAAATAAAAAATCTTACGCAATTCCCTCAAGTTCCCAAATTTTCAACATTGACAAACAAGTAATTTTTAAAAGTTTCCATGATTTGGGTTTTTTTTTTAAATTCTTATGCGCTCTCTTTATTTTGGTTCAAACTACCAACACTAAAAGTCACCTTTAAATTCCTCAAAGATGCAAAGAAAGAAGACAAAGTTGAAGGAAAAGTCGTGGGGCAATTTTTTTAAAAAAATCATAATATCTAGAACAATTGAATTTTTTTTTTAAATACAACCAAACCTAATAATGACCCCATTGAAAAAAAAGGCCAAGATTTTGTTTAGAGCTTCTATATGATATGAAATACATAAAAAGACAATTGAATTATAGAACATGTGTACTAAAAGAGACCTTCTAAAAATTACTCACAAAATTTGATTCACATGTATCCTCCTTGCCACTCCTAGTGTAGGGTGAAAACTAGATAAAATAAACATAAAATTTGTCTTGGTTATCTACTTGAAAATAAAAGAAAAATAAATTTGGTAGAATGTTTGGAAACAAGACTAAATTTGACAAAAGCCTTACATACATTAGATTTTTGGGTTCATCATGCTTTCTATCCTTTTTTTAATGTCTTGTAACCATTGCTTTGGTTGCATTTCAACTTGTAAAAATACTCAAAAAATTATGACACCATTGCTACTTGCAATTCGAGATCCTCCATTTGGAGATCTCAAACTTAACATTAAAAGGTTCATGCAACTACTAAAGTTTAGTTTTAGGTGAATCAAGAAACAAACTTATGCACAAAATTGATGAAGTTTTTTTTAAAACAAGCATTACATACAATTGAAAGCTAGAACAATTTGGAAATTCATTATGTGAGGAATAATCATTTCTCTTTCGAAAAAAAAACTTCACATGATTAAAGTTCAATTTGTAGTCTCAAAATCCGATTTAGTAAAATCTAATCAATCCTTCAATATTTTATCATGTTTTTTCAAGATTTGCCTTCAACTCTTATCAAATAAACTTTCCTTCTCAATGCATTATTCATGATGATCCTATCATGGAAGGTTAATGTTGGTATTATCTTCACCTTTGTTTCTTGTGAGCACCATGTTCATCACGTTTGTTAAACTATAATTGTTTTAACCATGTTCATTTGTACATTATTTATTACCTTTTTTTTGCATTTGAAATATTGTAATTATCTTCCCATCACAATTTTTTATGTTTTAAAACATTTTTTTCCTATAACCAAGCTCAATTCATGAATTCCATCTATTGAGTTGACTAACATTTGACTCCCTTTTGGAGTTGTTTACATCATGTTCTTGTGTGTAGAAGAATAGTTCAACTTGACACTATTGCTACTTGCATTTTGAGATCATCCATTTTGAACTCTTGTAGTCACTAATTTTAATGTATTAGCATGGTTAACATAGGCATGAATGGCCCAAGACATTTGATGACACCACTGACCTTGTTTAAAATGTTCATTAAAGCACATCCAACATCTATCTTCATTAATGTTTGGGGGATCTCCATATCCACACTCATGTTATCTTTTTAGCCCTATGAAATTCAATACCATTTCAACATCTTCTAGTTGAATATTTAATTCTTTTTCATTACGATAATAACAATGAATTTTTTTTAAAAAAAATTCATACTTTTAAAGACATGACCATGTAGACTTGGAATAAACAAATTGACCATGTACACTAGATAACAACAAAATTTTAAAACTTATGGCATTGTGTGCAACTAATTTTGGAAAAAAATGGCATTCATTGAAAATATTTAATTGTTGTTGGAATGGTAAATGTACTACAACAAGTATGTCTTCTACATTGAGGTTATGTATACTTGTAATGAAAGTGAGTCGGTTTGAACATTGGTATGCTTTCCATGAATTTCAAAACCATTTCACAAATGCTTATGTTGACAAATTCAAGCATATGGGACATAGTTTATGTTATTGCTCATTGACCAATAATCCTATGTTATGCCTAGTATTGAACATGTTAAAACAATTCTTGAATTTTCCAAAAATCAACCCACATTTATACGCAAGATTGTTTTTCATGTAATAAAAGAACTTGTTAACACAACACAATTGAAAACATTGTGTGAACACAATTGTCAACACAATTGTTGGTCTTCAAGGTTATTCTTCTTTCATTTTGTCATAGTTGTTTCAAATTATTTTTGCACATATACTTTATCCAAAGAAGCTACATGCTCATTCATCTTGACCTTCATAAAGGCCATCAACCTTTCGTACTCCCAATTTGGTTGTCTTTGTTTTCTTGTGTGAATTCCAACAATGGAAACTTTAGCTTGTGTTGGGAAGTTCTTTCTTCCCATTGTTTCATTTTTTTTTGTAAAACCATGTTCATCAACTATGTCAATGGCATTGGGTAATACATTAATGTGTTATTACATTTTTGTTCTTGCAAACTCAGTGTATAGAAGATGTAGATTTAAGCAAACTAAAGTTGAAAAACGTTGAAGACCATGTAAACAAAAGATGAAGTCCATAAAATGGGGAGTGCTTACCTTTTGTCATTTGGTTGATTGTTGTTGTTGTAGGTTGAAATTGTTGTGCCAAAGACCTCCATCTTGTAGAGCCTTTCTAGGTAGAATGAAGATTGAAGGGGAAGGAGGGTGTTGGCAAGCAAGGAACTCCGACGACATGAAAGAACCCCCATGTGTAACATTGACTTACAAGCCCAACATCAAACATTTCATTGTAAATCTTGATTTTAAGAAGATGCATTGATAAGTAGCATCTGACTTACCTTTGTGCTAACACCAACTAACATTGAAGATTCCACCTCAACATTTATACTACTTAACATGGCATGTATGGATAGTCTTTTGTTCTCTAGATCATAATAGTGAGATTACATCATTTTAATTTCAATTGTGAAGGGTGTTACATACACTTTACACACTTGAATTGGAAGAAAAGTGGAATCAATGGGATAGGCAAAATCACTAGCCTTATCATCAACGACGTCCAAATGAAGCCTTTTCATGTTCTTCCTTGGGTCAACCATCACCTACACTACTAGAACCATGGTTAAAAGCCCAAACTAGTTTTTGGTTGCTTCTAAACAAGATAAATATCTTGTCCTAAGATCAAATCAAGGTCTTTGAGTCCAAAGCCATCATGCTCCTTGTGCATTATTCCATACATCCAACGGGATCCCAAATCTTAGAATGCTTACACTAGAATCTTTCTGATTGTCTTCAGCATTGTTTGTAAAAAAACCTTAAGTGAACCTGAAAGATCAAGACTTGGATACAGAAATTCTGCAAAATCTGTTCATGACAATCAGTTGACCACAAGTACGATTCTTCTGAAAGCATTCAATGTACCTGTGGTGATGGACTTGAACTGAATGGAAAAGCATGCCTCCCAAGCTTGATGTGGATATATATTACTATCCAGCCCAGGCACAACTGCATCCATGTGTTGTTGCATCTGGGGCCTGCTTCATGAAGAGAACAAATGCAAATGGACATGATGCTCTTGATCTTGATCAAAGATTTCCTTTTGTGATACCCAGCAAAGACTCTCACTTTCCATGTCACAAGGTTTTTCAACAATCTATAACTAAAGCTGAGAACTAGTTTCAAAGACTACATGAAAAATTCAGCAAAGGGTAGCTGTTTTAAGAGCCCTTTTGCTGCTTTGTTGATGCGGCGAAGTTCCTGGACATGGGATTCATCAGGGTCTACTGGGATGATATGTGCTCTCTTCCCCTCCTGGAAGTGGTCCACCACTCTATTAGCTGCTTCTAGACCAGTCACATATGCTTTTTCCTGTCCACACCAGACCCTCAAATTTGTTGGTCAGAAAATGTCAATGATGTGCTCTTGTATTTTCTCTCCAATGTTCATCAAGCCCCCCTGCTGCCATATCTGCAACAGAAGACACTTTGACCGCTTCTGACCCCAAGAAATAATGAACTACTTAGAATTGGCACAATTGTATTCAATTCTTTCCACGACAAAGAGTCTCAATCCCCATGACCTAACCAAGGACACAAGTAGTCTAAGCTCATATATTGGTCCATGCTGCTCAACAGATTGCTTAGTTCAGAATTTTAGATAGAACTTTTCTTCTGGCTTTAGTGTCCTATGATAATTATTCCACTCAATGGGACTGATTTCTTCTCCAGCCTTCTACTTGTGACTTCTTGGAATATGTAGGTCAGTAATTATTGCACACCCATGCCCTTTGTGCCCTCAAACATATAGTACTCTACTCTCATCAAAAGCTAACTAGCAGACTCATGAGCAAATGTAGTAAGGCTTGTTAACTGACCTGTGACCAAGAGCCATGGCGATTGACTATCCAATCACCAGCCATAAACACATTTGGAAAACTTGTTGTGCCCTGCATCATGTACCGGTAAGAACCTGCAAACAAGAAACATCCACAGCACTGATGGTTATGCTGACTTATCAAACCTACTCATGAGCTTGTCAATGGACCAAGAAGAAAGCTTGCTACACATCTTCGTGCATCTCTCCTTCAACTGTCAATACAAAATGCTACTGCAAGCTTTCTGAATTCACTAAAAGCCTGGAGATGATTAATAATCTCCTGACAGCACACTGCCTCTGTTCAAGGGGCAGGTGGGCTGCAGGTACAAATGGTTTTAACATACTGAGAATGATGAGCAGAAAGCACATGCCTGGGAAGAAGTGGGTCACAGCTTTTGGAAAGCGAACAACAGCTTGGTCCACTACCTCAGCATCCCTAAACCCATTAATGCAAGTGACCAGATACTCCTTCACCTTTTTCACAATCTGGTCATCACTTAATGGTAGAAATTGGTTTGCATGATACTGCCTCAAATCCAAATCACCCAATTATCAACCACCCACACAAAAGTAAATATTCATAACAACTACCACCCCTTTTTGATAGGCAAATGCCACATCTCTGAGACTTCATGACAAAAACTGCAATATTTAGACTAAATACCAGCTGCAGCAATGACTTAAATCTGCTGATGCCATATGTAAGAACATAGCCCATCATAGGACTGAAAGCTTGACAATCATGGGAAGAGATTTGTGCCCAGCATCATGCATATTGGTGTTGGAACCTACAATGAATTTCAGCACGAGATAATTGAGTCTTACAAAGTCAGCTTCAACAACTGTGCCTGGCTCATCTCTGTATTCATCATGTAATGAGTTGAGATCAAAGAATGTCCATCCTGTAGTAGAATCAAATCCAAAGCAGGCATTGCTGGGCATGGGAATGTGAACCTGTTTTTGCACCTCATGAATCAGTGTGTAGAAGTGTCTGGTTGTTCAACATCAAAAGAGTTACCTGCATCATCTATCTCTGAAGTCCATCTTTTATGCAGGCCAAGGTGATCTATTTTGTAAGGAGTTTGGTTTTCACCTCTTGAAGAATGCATACAGCTCCTAGCAGCCATAGCAGATCACTTTCTCATCACATGGGCTTCTTGTCAATGTCAATGAAGGGAAGGTACCTTCCGGTCAAGCCAAAGCCGTACAGCCAAAATGTCCACAGCACCCAAGTTAGCCATGTTGACAAACTCTTCTCTTGTTTTCAAAACCTTACTGCACATAGTCAAGGACACATTCAACTAGATGAGCTTGCATACATAATGACTTGATGAAATAGACAAAATTGTCAGAGAATGTATTACAATTTACTCCCTTGTTCAATAAAAGTTCTGCAATGGTCAATTTGTCTAAGTGTGCTGTACCAAACACCACAAATGGCAACAATTTTGGATGATCAGGAAAGAAGGTAAGTGCTTCAAACATATCTTGACTAGCTTTGTTGATCTGTTTCCTCCACAGTGTTTAGCATTTACAGTCTTCTGGATCCTAGGTTAGAGATTAAGTCAACGTTCTGTAGAATAAAGGCCAGCCCATTCAGACAACTCACCAATAAGAAGCATAGTCAATCAGACTTGATAACCCACCTATTGGCAACAATGCGCTGCATTGCAGTGATACCCACGGAGAACACTACAGCATCTGTTTGAAACTCCTCCTCTCCACAATGGACACCAGTCACAGCCCCTGTCACTTCATTCA